>OHNK01000576.1_pt1 | contig 23103 bp, 21 predicted proteins | sample 1569551 | NCBI WGS metagenome assembly OHNK01 (sample SAMEA3879518, study PRJEB24766) | human gut metagenome | biome: human-associated habitat; feature: feces | place: USA | collected 1985/1987 | reverse complement strand
GCACCTGCGTGCCGTTCAGCATGAATACTCTTGTCTCGTTCATTTCATTTCCTCCGTTCGTCTGAAGTCGTTTTGTTATCTCTTCTTCTGCATGAATATCCCATTCATCACAAGCTCGTTTTCCAGATACTGCGAGATGCTGTCGGCAACGGCGGTTATGGCCCGCTGCACGCCGGATGCGGAAAGCCCCTCGCACGGTTGAAGCATTGTTACGGACAGCTCCGTCCCGTGCTCTTGCTCGGTTACGCAGACTGAAAAACGGCTTAAATTTCCGTACACCGACATATTCGATATGACGGTTGAAGCATCCGTTTTTTCATACTCGGCGCCGTTTTTATCGAGCACCTCGTATATCGCAAGAATGACATATTGCCGATTGTACGGAAGCGTCCTTTTTGTCTCTTTACCGTCCCGCAAAACGGAATGCTGCGGCATATCCACCGTCCGCCGCCCCCTTTCAACGTTTTATCGCAGCCTGCTTTTCTGCTATTGCTTTTCAATGTAGCCGCTCACGGCCTTGGCATACATACTGTCGTCCGTTACGGGCTGATAGCGCTTGCCGTCATAGTCGTCCGTGAACCCGTTTGTCGCCTTATATATCCTGCCCGTCTCGGTATCGTACACACGCTCATAGCCTAAAGTGGCGTCGCTCTGCTTTTGGCTCATAATATCCTGACTTATGTTGCGGCTCTCCCACGAGGACATAAAGCCGTCCATCGTCTGGTTGAAGTTTTGGCTTATCTGCTTTGCGAGCGCCACCTTCTCATTGCTCGCCTGATTAGCGGCATTGACAAAGCTGTCGGAATACTTGAGTGTTTTAAAGCAGTCGGTAAGTACGCCTTCCCATTCTATAAATGTATCTTTGGCTGCGGTAACGGCGACGATATTGTAGACCATATAGTATCCGCCGTCTGCCGACTCCATCATGTAGCCGTTCATTCGTCCCGTCCAAATCTGAACCGCGCCGAAATCCACTACCGAGGCGGAAAACATTCCCTCGCCCTCTTTGCCGTTATCTTTAAAGGTGGCGCGCAGCAATTCATCGCCCATAGCATAGGCTTTCATTCCGTTTGACGATGCATAGCGCTCGGTCACGGTGAAGTTTTCAAAACGAGGAAATGCGTATCCCGAATATGACGGCTCAGTCTTCGATATAAAATCGGCATACTGCGGAAAAATTTTGAAAAATCCTTCGGTAGACGGGTTTTTCAGCACAGGCGCCTTTGCAAAAATTAAATTCTGTTTGCTGCCTGCGTTATAACTGTATTGCCACGCCGCCTTGCCCTCCTCACAGTGCAGAAGCGGCTCCGCCTTCAGCAGTATAAACATCTGATTGAGCGGCTCCGCAGGGTCGTACACGCGGATACTGTGGTAGATATTTATTCCGCCCGTCGATACCGTCCACCCCTTGGGGATAGTTATGCTGAACTCGGCGGTTTCGTATTTTTCGGTCTGCACGGCCGCTGCCGCCGTCTGTGTTATTTTGACACCGCGCTCCGTCCGATCTGCCTTGGTGCCGTCGCCGTCATCGGCGGGCTTGCTGCCGCAGGCGGCAAAGAGCAGCAGCATAAGAGCCGCAAGCAAGAGCGCCGCAAATCTTTTTGCTTTCACGGTATCCTCTCCTTTTTGTTGCCCGTCGCTTAAACAAACGCAGCGAGCATAAATTTCATTTTGCTTTTGCGGCCTTTCGCGCCGCACCCGTTTTACCCTGCTTTAATTTTATACAGGCATGAGGCTTTTTGTATATAAGGGAAGTCCGCCAATCTGCAAAAATCGCGTGGCGGACTTCCGCCATTCTCCGAAAAGCGCCGAGAACCGCGCCTTTTACCCATAAGAAATCAAAAAAGGCCTCCCGCCGAAGCGAGAGGCAAATCTGCTGTTTTTATGCGTTGTTGTAAAGCGTGACAAGTCCGATGCGGGATCTCGCACCGGTTTTTTCATATATTGCGGAGACATACCGCTCCAGGGTTCGCCTCGACACATAGAGATTGTCGGCTATCGTTTGCAGTCCGTCCTCGGTATTCACCAGCAATCCGAACACCTCGGCTTCTCGCGGAGTCAGCGAGAACTGCTCGGCAAGCTTTTGCAGCCTTTCGCCGTCGCTCAGCTTATCGGCCGCCTCTGCTTCGAGCCCGTCAAAGAAGGCTTTTCGCTTATTCATATAGGCAAACGCAGCGACGCTCGCGAGCACGAACAAAAGCAGCTCGATCGTTATTATGGCGATATTGTTGCCCGAATTCAAAAGTGCAAGCGAGCCGCCCGAAATCAACACGGCGACAAGATTGTTGACGGCTCTGCCGAGTCCCGCCCACAGCTCCGGCGTTTCAGTATATCGGGCGATCTCCATAAAGGAAACCGTGAAGAAAACGGCGAAGAAGCCCGCGGCCAGATAAAATATGACGAGCCCTACCGTAAAAGACCCGGCAAACTGAAGAATGACGAGGCAGGTAGTTGACAGAACGGTGATGCAGTACATAACTATGCTCATGTATTTTCTGCTTGCCGTGTCAAACAAAAAGCCCGCCAAAAGCCCGCTGAGTGCGAGCAGGACTCGCGGCCACTGCCCGATATTCGCCTCTCCGCTTGCGTGGATGAGGGTGACGGCATTATCAAGCGTGCTGAAAATGCAGGTCATGAGCGCGACGAAAAAGACAAGAATCACGCTGATTTTTAAGCTCTCCCTGCCGTTGCCGCCGTCGGGCTCGCTCTTTGAGAGCGCCGGGACAACGCTGTTTTTTTCCGCGCGTATCAGCATAAGCGCCAAAAGCATTATAAACACCGAAAGTATCGCGGCTTCGGCAATGTCTATATGAACAAGATTGCTGTTCGCAATCTGGAGCATTGTGCCGAGCATATAGGAGATACCCGTAAGCCGCGCAATATGAGTATTGTCCTCCAACAGGCAAAGGGATTTATAGAACACGGCGCTTCCGAACACGCCGAGAATCAAAAACAGCAGAAGGCCGGCAATCAGCGTAAGCGTGTAAGAGCCGCTGCGGCACATCAGAAAAAGGCAGGCATTTGAGATAACGGCTGCGCAAACCGAAACGGAAGTTTGCGCATTTCCTTTGCAGAATCGGCATAAAAGAGGATACAGAGCAAAACCGACCGTGCTGACGCCGAGCGCATAATTTTGAGCCGCCACCGAACGGTGCCCCGAAACGATGCGGGAAATCATGTTTACGAACAAAAACTCCGCGCCCAAGAAAACAAAGGTGAAAAGGCTCATAAGAACTATTACTTTCAGATACGGAACTCTGTTTTCCCTGTTAAATGCATCGCTCTGCTTTATTTTTTTTAAGATGCCGTCCATAATAAAATCCTCTTATCGGTTATCGGGCGCAAACGCCGCGTACGGTTTTCGTTACAAATCTAATATATTATTTAACTTTAAATTTGTCAAGACAGTCCGTATAATAACGCCGTTTCTCTTTTTGGGAGTCGCGGCACGGGCACGAAAAAACTATTTAACGCAGCCTGCGAATCGTTCAAATACCAATTACAGAAGCAAACCGCCTCCTTCGGTGCATTCATTTACCAAAGAAGGCGTAACTTTGCAAATATACAATTCACCCACGCTGTTAAGCGGCGCGGTTTTCCGACTCTGTTCTCATTATTCGAAAGTCATCAGCTTCCAGCTTCCTGACTCCTTGACAAGTAAAATCAATTTTGAAACGGATTTCGAATCCGAGCCGTGTTTTATAGTGACCTCGAGATTGATATTCATTATCTTTTTAACCGAACTAACATCCTGCTCGGTGGCCAGACCTCCGTATACGAGATCCTCCATTAAGTCGGTTACCTGGCTGTCAGAGAATTCGGCGGTCTTGGTTATTTTATATTTTACCGAGCATTCCGAGGGATCTACCCCGTCAAAATCCTTATCCATGCAGAACTTGTATTTATATGCCAAGCTGTCTTTGTAATCTTGATTTTTAAAGAAAGAGCAGCTCATATCGACCAGCGCGTCCACGTCCGCTTTTTTATAGGCGTTCATGGCTTTTCTGACTGCGCCGCGATAACCGACAAAAGAGGTTGTTACGCCTACCGCAATCGCAAAAACGAGTATTGCCGCAACGATTGCAATGACGTCTTTGATGATTTTTTTGTTTTTCGGCTTGCTTTTTGAAGCCCCGCCGGCGGAAGTCTTGCCGGGCGTGCCGTCGGGCGTCTTGCCGCAATTTGCGCACACCGCAGCGTCGTCTCTCATTTGAGCTCCGCAAAAACTACATAATTTTCCCATAAACAATCGCTCCTTTATCTTAAATACAAAATGCGCTTTGAACATCATTGTAGAATTACACTGCTCTCAAGCCAAGCCTATCCCGAGCGCAGCACGGTCAATGTTTGAGACCCCTATGGAATTACACTGCTCTCAAACCCTTATTGTTGGAGTGAGAGAGCCGAAGCTGTTTGAGACCCCTATGGAATTACACTGCTCTCAAACATACACAGTTCGGGGTGATCGCGAACATAGTTTGAGACCCCTATGGAATTACACTGCTCTCAAACCGGTAGTGCCGACTGGAATAACACTGTTGAGTTTGAGACCCCTATGGAATTACACTGCTCTCAAACCAAGGGCAACAGCTTTTTAACGGCGCTTGTGTTTGAGACCCCTATGGAATTACACTGCTCTCAAACAGGCTTACTCCGCTAACAAGAATCGAGTTAGTTTGAGACCCCTATGGAATTACACTGCTCTCAAACCTCAAATCTCAAATTCGGAATCAAAATCCCGAAAACAACCTGCAATTGTCTGAGATGAGGTTAAAAGGGGTCGCAAAACGCTCAGCAGATAAGGCACAGATCGCTGTCTACAACCAGTCGCTTTTCGCACGAAAGCCTCTCGTGCTCAAAGCTCTCTATCATCAAAAGATGATAGCCGTGCGAAATCGCGGTTTTTATAAACAGCTCTGCGTCCTTATCGGATATATAGCAACGGAGATTAACCGTTACAAACATTTTGGGGCCGATAAATTCCGTGACCAGCTCGAAATAATCAATGATTTTTTCCGCAAGTCCGCTCTGCGCGCTGCGCACTTCAACTCCGGCGGCTTTAATGAACGAGCCTATGCTCACTTTTGTGAAATCGATATCGCACATATAGTCAAACGCCAGATTGTTGAGCAGCGTCTCCATGCGCCCGACGGTCTCAACCGTAGCGGAATAGAACTCATCCGAAACGGCTTTCAGCTCAAGGTCGGCAACGATTTTTGAATTTATCGCCTTTGAATTCAAATCGAAAGGAATAAATCTGTCCAAAAGCTCAAGCTTTTTGGCTATGTTCAAAAGCTTGCTGTTTTCCGAGAGCACCGCCTTTCCGTCAAGGCCGGAGAGCTGATCGGTGATATCCTGAAGCAGGCTGCGGAAAAGAACCGGGTTTTCTATTATCAGCGTATTAATTTTATCACATTCCGTATCAAAAATAAAGTCTATTTCGGGAAAAACAAATTTCAAAGTATCACCAGCCGTTCCTCCGAGTCTATGATATCGGAGTGATATTCGCCGACAACGAACTCCATCTTTGAAAACTGCTTTTCCGTCACGGTGAGCGTCTGGACTATTCCCTTTTCCGGCTTATTTTTACGGATAAGGTTTTTGACGGAGTTTTCAACAGACGGGGTCGTCATCAGCTTGGTATAAACAGACTCCTGCATCATGATAAAGCCGTCCTTGATAAGAGCCTTGCGAAAGTGACGGTATGCCCGTTTATCCTCGTTTGTTTCGGTCGGAAGATCAAAAAATACTATTATCCTCATAAATCTAAAGCTGCTCATATGTCAACAATATAGTCGCTCTCCGCGTCGATGAGATAGTTTTTTATCTGCGAAGCGTCGCCGTCGTTTATCGCCTCAAAGACGCTGCGCGTATAAATTTTTATCGCATCGGATACGCTGCGGTATGTGCTGTCGATTCTAACCCTTTGCTCCAAAATATGCCACATGGCGTGCTTTTCGTCCTTGTCGAAAGTCTCGGGCCTGAGCTCAAACGCAAAGCGGTCTACTATTATGCGAAACGGCTCCATCAAATCACAGCTCAAATTAAAATGATTGAACATATTGTTGTGAAAAATTCCGAGCTGAGTCAGATATCCGTTGGCGCTGACCTCGCGGTTAAAGGAGGAGAGTATGAGACTGTAACCGTAGTTCAGCGCCGCGTTCACTGCATTGTCCGCGCTTCGGGTGAAATCCATGCCGAAAAGCGCGTTGAAATAGACCTTTGCCGCATGGCCCTCGCGGTTGCTTGCGTCGAGCAATTCGACATTGCCTATATACGTCGTGATAAGATCCGCCTCTTTGTCCTTGCCAAGCTCATAGAGGAACTCCGCCTGTTTTCTTATCTTCTCCGTGATTATCTCGCGCCATATCACGGCCTTTATCTCGTCGCTCCATGTTATCTGCGTGCGAATCTTCGCCGCGCTGTCATGGCTGCCGTGATGCGCGACAAGCTCCGCCGTCGGACTTCGCTTCGAGTCGCAGAATATGACCTTCACTTTCTTTTCGATAAGAGCCTCTATCAGGCAGCCCGTCAGAGAAACGGCGGGGTTCTCAATAACAAGAATCGCTATTTCATCTATGACTACGCGCTTTGTCTCCTCTCCGCGCACAACCATAAGCCCCATTTTATAATCGAGCTTCGCCTGCCCGGATATTATAACCGTTCTCCAGCTCATAGCAAATCAAGGAGGTTGCACGAACGCTTTTCCCAAAGTCCGGATGCCGAGGAATCGATTATGCGAACATCTTTGTAGTCCTTTTTCCAGTTGGATATTTTTGTACTGAGGCTTTCTGTTGCCGCAGACCTTGATGTACCGCCAACTGCGCTCAAGTCGCATCCTCTCGATATTCTGCCGAACACCTGATGTATATTGAGCAGAGCTTGCGCCTGCTCTTTTATACCGAGGGCGATAAATTTATCTCTTCCTTTTTTCAATAGCTCTGTCGGACAATTCACGCGCTTTGAGAATATTGAATTTTCGAGCTTGTCAATATAGAGATCGTAGAGCTCCAAATTCTTTTCTGCGGAGATTTTATCATATTTTTCATCATAGATATGATTGGGATTTTTGGAGTTCTTCTTGTTGAATTCCTCAAGCTTTTTCAGATAGAACGCCCAATCTTTGCTTGCCGCAAACTGTGTGAGAGTTTGTGTTATAAGTTGGGTTCCGCCGCCTTTGCCTCCGCTTATACACACTCTGAATCCGTCAAGCGACAGCACAGTGTTTACCTTCCACGGTCTCATGCCGAGCGGGAACGAAAACTCATCAACGGTCTTTTTGAGAAGGCGTCCCAATCTGTCGAAGGTATACTCTTTGGCAAAAGCCGCATCCTCAAGGAATTTTTTACCGCAAAGCAATTCTACGGGCATTATGATTATATCCGTTTTTTTGCCTACCCTGTATCTGACAGGAATGAAGAACATCGAACCCGCCTTGTTGTAGCCGCCGTACTTTTCGGTCGGCAAGCCTTTTTTCAGCGGCGTCAGCCCTTCTTTTGCCGATATGGGGTTTTGGTCAAAAAGACCGCCGTTTTTAAAGGTTGCAAACTTCGTGATATGAGCGTTATTCTTAGCGGCAGTCGTCTTTACCTTTTCGAGCATATGCGCGCCGTCCCAGACCGTTTGCCCTCCGCAGATGACCGGGTGGGTGAATATGGTTTTTGCTTTCATGCTGTAGTCGGAATTCACATTAAACCATCTGCGCGTAAACTTCATGTGATACACATTTCCGACCACGATATTGAGATATGCGTCAACCGCATGGTGCAAATCGTTGAACAGCCTCGATTTGTAAATTTCAAACTCCTTGCGAAAATCCGAAACCGGTCCCGCTTTTGAATACACTATCTCCGTATCGGGATAGAATTCATTGAGCAGCGTCGCAACCGCTTTTGTGGACTGCGAGGTTTCGGTCAGCTGGCGGTTAATAAAGTTATACTTCTCCTCTTCCGTGAACGGGGTCGTACGGGTAAGTCGCTTGAATTTTTCTTCGCTTATCAATCCGTGAGCCTTGTAGGACTCCCAGATGCTGTGCATATTTTTACGTATATCGCTGTTTATCGGATACACATTGCCCTTTGCGCCGTTGGCCTCGCTGAGGACAAGCACCTTGTTGTTGATTATGCTGTCATCCTTGACGAAACACTGCGGATAGATATGATCGATATCATAGAGCTTAGTTCCAAGCGCCTCCAGCTTTATCGGCTGATTCGTATACATACATCTGCCAAGCTGCATATAGTAGAGGAAAAGCTTTTCGCTTTGCAGCTTTGTGTTAGCCGCTTCGCCCATCGCCTCGAGCTGCTCCTGAAGCAGACGCACATCCTCGCTGCCGCACTTTTTATAGAGCTCGAGAATTTGCTCTTTTCTCGGTGTAGTCCGCTCGCCTTTTTTCTTGCCGGAGGCGTCTCTCGTCGTCTCGACAAATATTTTTTCCGGCTCTCCGAACGCTTTTACAACATCTTTGATTATGTCAAGCGTTCTGTGTATCGGTCTGCGCACCGCATCGGAAACATACATATCGTCAAGACGGCTGTCCAGGGTCTGCGGATGCTCAGAATAGTAGTCGTCCCTGATTGTTTTGAGCTCGTCCTTAAAGGTGAACCTGTCGGCGTCCGCCACAATTTCCATAAGGTTATACTGCGTCTCCCAAAGGGCGGAGATAACCGTCATCACTTCGCCGGTCTCTTTTCTGACGCCCTCCACGCCGGAGAGGAATCTGCGCGAAAGTCTGCCGAAATCATGTATTCTCAGCGAACAGATATATTTGCGGTCGGCATCGTTCACGTTGGGATATTCGCGCTTCAGCCATGCGGCAAGCCTCGTTTTATCCTCGGAGTATGATGCTCTTTCAATTATCCTTTCAACATCCTGCTCCGACAAAACGCGGGACTCAATCAGCCTTTTGAAGGATATCTGCGACGCGAGATTCGAGTTGATGTTGATATCGACTCCCGTCACGGTGTTCTCTTTGCCCTTTTCGACATAGCCGTTGGCAACAAGATATGATATGAGCTGTTTGCGCGTGACCTTTCTTCTGCACATAAAGACATTATTATATATTTCCTGCTTTAGCTCTACGGATATCCTCTTTTCGTTTATGCACAGGTTGTTTATCTCGTTGAGCACGGAAAATTTGTGATAGAGCAGCGAATCCTTCGGCAGAACCGGCTCCCCCGGAATATATGTGCAGGTATTCGTCAGCTGCTCAATAAAATTCTGCTCGCTGGCATCGAGATCAACCATCTTTTCGAAGTTCCATGGATATATTTTCCCGCTCTTTCTCGCAAGCCACGCCCTGGGCGAATTTGAATTGAGCGGCCCCACAAAATACGGCACGCGGAAAGAAAAGACAGAGCTTATTTTATCCGCGACGCTCAAGCCGTCCTCATCGGTCTCGTTAAGAAACGGAAGATACTGCGCCGCATTTTTCAAAATCGCATCAAGCTCATAGGCGTAGAGCTGCTGAGGAATGACGCGGTTGTCGCCGTCTTTTTGCTTGGGCATGAAAGTCCGATCCTCGAGGCGCGTTATCATATCGTCGAAATTCTGCTTGTCCGAAGCGTCGGGAGATATATTTTTAACTATACCGAGAATGTATTTCGAGAACGCCTCCTTATCCTTTCTCTTTAAATTTGAACCGGAAACCTCATCTGTGTGATAAGCATATGCAACGTAGTTGTCCTTGTCGGCAGCACGAAAAACCTCGCTGTATTTTTCGGGTCTGTATTTTGCTATAACGTCTTTGAGGAAGCGAAGATCCTTCCTGTGCTGCTCATAAACCGCAGCCTTTGCCTCCGATATGCACGAATAGTTCCCCAGAATATCCGCAAGCACAGTCCAGTCGTAAACCGCTCGCATAGCCGCAATAAGCTCGTAATCATCCCCGAGCTCCGTCGAAAGGTTGATGAATTTTTCATCGTCCATGTCGAGCGTTATCCCCTCGAGATTCTCATAGTCGCTGTTTTGGCACAAATCCTTGGGCCGCACCTTGCTGCCGGCAAAAAGACCGATTATCGCCGCGCGGCTGAACGGGAAGTCCTCAGTTGCCTCGCTTGAGGGCTTTTTCCCGCCGTAAAGCAAGTCTGTCAGCTCCTTCTTTTTATCCGTTACCCTTATTTTCTTTTTCATGATATTGCCGAGCTCTTTTTCGTCGCATTCATTCCACGGCACATCATATCCGTTATCGGTAAAAAATGAAATGAACGACTTATATACCAGATTGAAATCCCTGAAGGAATCCATATTATCCTTGCTTATATTGCTCAGAAAATGCCCGCGGTGCGCAACGAGCCACGCACACGCAAGATAGACAAGTCTCACACCGTGCGGCGCGGGATTTTTCATAAGCTCGAAAATCAGATGATGTATCGTCGGGTATTCCGCATAATACTCCCTGTCCGTGTAGTCGGGGTCGTTGAAGATACTGTACGCATCGCCTGCGTCCTCGCGGAAAAGAGCCGACTCCTGCTGTCGGATGTAGAACCGCCCGTCTACCTTCGCTATCTCTTCGGCAAACAGCTCGCGCACGAGCTGAACCCTTTGCTTGCGGCGCTCGAGTCTGCGTCTCGCGGTACGGTAACCTCTCCTTTCGGCTTTTGACGCCGGCGCATCAAAGAGAGTAGCTCCCCATGCGGGCTCGCCGTGAAACTTCAGGAGATTATACTCATCATCGGTCACCGCATAGCCCACGGAATCGGAGCCGATGTCAAGGCCGAGATAGTATTTTTTATTTTTCATATTGACAACCGCCTTTCGCTGTGCTAATATAACATTGTAGTTTTGTAGACCCCTATGGAATTACGCTGTTGAGTTCAAATAAAAGTTTACTCAAACCGTCGGCTTTGACCGACTGCACAGTGTGTGCGCAGAGGACTTCTCAAGTGAAGTCCTTTATTTTTTTGCCCTTTTTATTCAAAATTTTTGCCGCCGTTTTTGTCCCATAATGTCATATTCAGTATATCAGATGCTATTATTAAAAGCAATAAATTATTAAAATCAAAAAATCAGTGTCCGATAAAACACCCCGCAGATTTTGTTTTGTAATCTGCGGGGTTAATTTGCAGCGATTGCCTTTAGCATAGTATTATCGGCTCTCGCGGTTTTTTATCTTTGCACCGTCAAATTCATAAACATCGTCGCAGAGGGTCGAGATATCGCCCTCGTTATGCGAGACTATGAGCATAGTTTTTCCGCTCGCTTTAAAGCTCAGAAAGAGCCTTCGCATCTCCTCGACTGCATCCTTATCGAGCGCGTTCATCGGCTCGTCGAGAATCAATAATTGCTGATCCTCCATTATCGCCTGCGCTATGCCGAGGCGCTGTTTCATGCCGAGCGAATATTTGCCGACACGCAGCTTTGACGACGGGTCAAGCCCGACCGTTTTCATGGCGGCCTCTATCTGCTCTTTGCCGATCTTGCCGCGTATCGAGGCGAGATATTCAAGATTTTTCATGCCGCTGTAATTGGGCAGAAAGCCGGGCGCTTCGATTATAATTCCCGTGTTCTCCGGGAAGTCCGCGTCCTTGCCTATCACCTTGCCGTTGACGGTGACCGTGCCGCTGTCGGGCTTCATGAATCCGCAAATAAGCTTCAAAAGTACAGTCTTTCCGCTGCCGTTGTCGCCGACGATGCCATATATTCTGCCCTCTTGCAGCCGCATATTAACATCTTCGAGAACCGTTTTTCCTTTGAAGCTTTTTGTCAGCTTATCTATAACTATAACATCAGTCAAAATAATGTCCTCCTTTCAAAGCCCTTCTCTTCACTGCGCCGGAGCAGAAAAAGACAAGGATCATCACCGCCGCGTCTGCCGATAGTACCGCCGCAGCCATTTTGACATCGGTCAGCTGTTTTGCCATGCCGTATGCGCCGAGCATGGCGAAGCTGAAGCTTTTCAGCCTCCCGCATATGAGCCCCGTTGTGCCGACAGCCGCGATTACAATTGCCGCCGCAGGCTTCTGCCCGAGAAGAAAACGCAGAAGGCACAGCACGCACATTGCCGCACCGAGCGCGAGCGGATATGCCGCCATGCGCATAAGCTCAAAGGCGGAAAGCGTTCCGACTTTTTCCGCCGCCGCTGCGCAGACGGCTATGCCGATAAGGCAATAGAGCACGCACCAGAGAAGCGCGGACGAAACGGTTTTTATCCACCATTTGAAAAAGCCCTTCGAGCGCGGCAGGACGAAATACGGCATCGCCTCGGAATCGGAAACCGAGCCCGCCATACCGAGAAAGAGTCCCGCAAAAAATGTTCCGAAATAGCGGAAGAAGCCGAAGATATCAAACTGTCCGCTGTGTTCAACGCCGCCGACGGCTTCGGTGAAAACAGAGAAAAATGTTTCCCGCTCGCCGCCGAAAGACGAGAGCACGCAGACCGTCCATATGAGCAGAGACACAGCGAGATACGGCAGCATATTGAAAAGCCGATGCCGCAATCCCGCAAAAAAAGTTATCTTCATATTCGAGTCCCCACTGTTATTTTGAGATCGACATGCCGAACGGCGCGAAGAATACACGCGACAATAATCGCCGCGAACAGGCAGAAATACGCGCACGAAAAGCCGACCGACGGCAGACCGGCATCTTCTGAGAATCCGTGATTCGAAAATACGGAGATAAAAAACGGGAGGTACTTAAACCTAATCAGATATGAAATGATATGCTGTGCCGAGAGCACGGCGAAGCCCAGCACGCGGCTGCCGCTTAGATTTATCAAAAACAGAAGAGAGCCGCAGAAAAAACCGTAGCCGAGATTCAGCGCCAGGGCATAGAATGCCGCGAGATAAGGCGTAACAACCGGCATGAAAAGCTTCGGGTCGACTGTGATATGATAAGACGAAGCCGCCGCATCGCGCATGACGAGCTCATAAAACGGCGCGCTCCACACATTGCCCGCAAAGGCGTTGGGCGAGAAGAATAGCACGGTCACCGCGAGCGAAAATATGTAATACACGGCGCAGGAGAGCAGGATATACATGAGCTTTCCGACTACCCACTGCACCCGCGAACAGCGCACGAGCGAATACATCGCGCTCTGCTCGGTAAAAGGCGCATCGGCAAACAGGAGCATAAGCCCGAGGAACATCAATGTCGCGATATGGCGCGTTGAGCTGTTATATATAAACGGCTCGAATATGTTAAGCGGATCTCCGCTCGCCCGGGCGAACTGCATAAGATTCACGGAATCGAGCAGCGAAGCGGCGGCGCAGACGAGAAAAGCCGTAACAGTCCGCGCGCTGCCGAGCCATGTGCCGAACTGCCAGCGCATCACAGAGAGACACTGTTTCATTGCAGCAGCCTCCTTCGCGCAAAGAAGATGAACGCCGCGCAGCCGAGCACCAAGAGCACCGCCTGATACAAAAACAGAAAGCCGAACGACGGCAAAATATCGGGCAGGATGGTGTTGGTCGGGCTGAATTTTTCTTTTTGCAGCGCGCTCGCGACGAGGTGCATCAGGAAGAACAGCACGAACGGACCGCAGAGAGCCACATATCTGTTGGGCACAGCGGCGGACAGAGCCGTGCCGATAACTCCCCACACGACGCCAAAGAGGAACGCGAGCAGGATTATCACTCCGACCAAGCCGAGCCCGCCGGCGACGTTTTCAAACGGCTGCAATATACTTCCGTCAAGCGGAGTTTTCGAGTGTCCGTTCGGGACATACGGGTCGCAGAAAATGAGCATTATCAGCGCAAACACCGCAAGCGGCAGAGCGTTCGCCGCGCCGCCGCAGACAGCGTTTGAAAAAAGCCTTGTGAACATATACTTTCTGCGGCTCTTCAAGCGCACGAGCATAAAGCGCAGGTATCCGCTGTTATACTCATCGCAAAAGCGGAACACGCCGGGCATGACGGTTATTATCGGCGTAAAGATAAGATATCCGCCGAGTGCGAGGGAGGAGAAGAAGAAATTGATATAATCCGCCTTGTTATCCCACCGCGCAAAATACAGAAAATACTGATACTGCGGCTCGACAAGCAGAACGAGTCCGAGCAGCAGGGATATCAACATCCCGGTTGAAAAAAGCTGGCTTTTAACATCATTTCTGAGCATAGGATCACCCCGCTCAGGGCTTTATGATCGTTGCGGGATCGACGCTTACGCCATCCTTTGTGGCTGAAATGTTCAGGTGGGGGCCGGTTCCGTATTTGCCGATAAAGCCCATATCATCTCCGCGGGAGACATATTCGCCCTGTTTTACGGAGAACTTGGCCGCGCTGTATTCGATGACATAGCCGTTGTCGCAGGTCAGCACGGCGCAGGGGCTGTCGTATTCGTTTGTATAAAGCTTCGTTATTCTTCCGCTTGCACAGGCGACGACCTTTGCGCCGAAATCGGCCTTGATGCTTATGCGCTTATACTGAGTGCTGTACGGAGAGGAAAGCTGTGTATAGCCGGGCACGGGCCAGATAAATCCGGCGGCGCTGACATTCACATGGTTATTTTTGCCCTTTGTCATCTTTTCGGTCGGCGCGGCTGTGCTTGCTTTCTCGGCAGTGCCCGCTTCTTCGGCGGCGGTTTCCGGTGCGCCGCTTTCGGGAGCAATATCCTTCGCTGTGGTGTTCTCCCCGGTCTCTGCCTGCGCCCCTATTCCGGTCGGGTCGGCAGTTGTGCTCGGGTCTGTTTCGGGTTTGCCGCTGCAGGAACAGAGTCCCAGCATGAGTGCGATTGCGGCAGCGAGCGATACGAATCCTTTTGTGCGTTTCAACATTTTGTTTTCCTCCTTTTAGTTATTCGTATCTATTCGTAACGGCGTAAAATTCACCGGTTACGGCATTGATTATAATATCATTTTCATATTCGCCGTATTGCTCCAGCGTTGCGGTAGTAGCGATACAGAAACGCCAACACGGGAACACGGTCGAATTATATGTTTCGGGGTCTTCGACCGACATATATTCAAAGCTTATCTCTTTTACTATAGAATCTTTGACAAGTCCCGCGGCGGCAAGCTTCTTCTGCAAGACAGTAAGAACGCCGTCGAGCGTCATGACTCTGCTGTTTACGATTTTCGACTCGCCAAGCTCAAGCCTTGTGAGCCTCGCGTCAACAACGCCCCTGTCGTCTATTGCGACGGTGCATCCTGTGCTGTCAGGCTCGCCGCTCGAAAGCGGTATTCCGTCGGCAACCTGGACATATTTATATTCATATCTGCCGCGCTTGGCACTGTTTCCCCGCTCAGTCAGAGGCTCAGCGACCTGCGAAGAGACGAGCTCAAAATCGGTCATTCCGAGGCGGCCGAGAAGCTTATCCGACAGGCGGCGCGCATCGTCGGGAGAGATATTGCAGCCCTTTGCCCATCCGGGCTTCAAAGCGGTCGGATGATTTGACGCGCTCAGGACTTCGGACACGCCGAAATAAAATCCGCCCGGAAGCAGACCGACCGACGGATCGTCCTCCGCCGTTTTCTCCGCGCCGGGATTGAACATCGGGTCGTCACCGGAGAAGAACAGGTCTTCGAGCTCGAACAGGTCGAAGAAACGGTACTGTGCGGAATATGTCCGTATATCTCCGGTTATCTTCGGCACTTTTATATCGGCATCGATATGCACTGTTATGCCGCCGGATGAAATGTCACGCTTGAGATGCTCGGTTTTTGAGAGAACGGGCGTCGTGCCGCCCTGATTGCCGTTATCGGCGGGAGCATTGACGAGGGACTCGACGAGCAAGTCGTTCGAGCTTTTTGCTCGCAGGACGTTCCCGTCCATGACAGACTCGGGCGTTTTTTGGCAGGCCGCAAGCAGCAGAACGGAACAGGCAAGAAAAAGCAGCACGGATTTTTTCACAGAGACACTCCCTTTGATTTGTATAAAACATTTTTTCTCAAAAACCATGCAACGGTCATACAAAAAAATAACGGCCGCACAATTCGGAAAACCGTGTGACCGTATTCTTCAAGAAGCGGGCGACCCGTTAAAATGTCTGAGGTTTGCTCGCCGGTATAGGTCTCGGATTTTCCGGGTCCGATGCCGATAACGACCACCGTTCGGTTTTTGCTGTTGTTTAGTCGGTCTTGCTCATTAGTGGCTTCGCTTAAGCAAACCACTCTATTATTTTGCCCAGTATTCCTATTACTGCCATTCCGCTGATTCCAAATATAGTTATAAGTGCTACAACAATTACTCCAAACGCTCTTTCTAACGGATCCATTACTATTACCTCCAGAATATAAATTATTGTTTTCGTAAACATATGATGTGTCCAACCCAGCAGTAATACTTCTGTGTGCAATTACATGAGCTACTGAATTGTTGGCTCCATAGTTATAAGACTGCGCATTGAAGCCTTCTGATTCTTTTGCGCTGTTTTGCTTTTGCAAAAGGTCGGTCAAACCATTGGAATCACATCCTCCGCACAGTTGTGACAATATGTTAAATATTCTCAATTCCGCTTTTACAGCTTTATTATGCCGCAAAGCAATTATCATGTCAACCATTTTGCTTTTTACAAATTAAATTGTCCGCAAAGCGGCTGCCGTTCTTTTCCGGCTCGAATATTGTTATTCTCGTATCCCGAAAGGGCGCACAGCGGCAGAGGATGTCCCCCTGCCGCTGCACTTTTATAGGAGTTGAGAGTTGAGGTTGTCAAATTAAGTATACAATGCGGCTGAACGGGGTGGCAGATGTCTGCCGTGTGCAAAAATTATAGCGCAAAACGCCGCTTCGGAAAACCGCAAATGCAAAAGTGTAGATAAAACGTGCAAAAATGCGGATTTTCGACTTATTGAACGTCCTATATATATAGTCTGCAAAAACTGAAAATGTTACAGTTTTTTTGAAAATTTTTCGAGAGTCTCCGACTCGCTCGGCGGTAGGGGGCGCACTCCCGCATTTCTATCAAAAACCGCAAATTAAAAAACATATTTTCCCGTGTTATTGCCCGCTTGCACAAACTGTAGTATAATAAAGTCACGGTGCCGAAAAATCGGACATTAATATAGGGGATGATTTGAAATTGGTTAATTTGGAGAAAGATGAAATTACGGAAGAGTGTATGCAGATCTGGCATCTCTACAGAGAATACATAAAAAGCTTTTGCAGTTTTCAGCTTAAAGACTGCCCCGACTGTGTCGAGGACTGCGTTCAGGATGTGTTCATGGCACTGCTCGAGGCCAGACGCGCAGGTAAAGAGATAAAAAATCCCAAGACCTGGCTGACCCGCGTTGCGAACAATAAGATAATTGACGAATACAAAAACAAAGCGAGAGAAGCAGAGCACATAAACAGAATAATACAGTATGAAACCGCGCTGAAAATTTCTGCCGTCGAAATGCCGCAGCTCAACGACGTTTCCGACGAGCTGATAGACGAAATGACGGACAATATATTGAATCGGCTCAAGGCAGACGAGCGCTCGCTGATCGTGGATTACTATATGGAGGATATGCGAGTAAGAGATATCGCTGCCAGGCACGGGCTTTCCGAGACAAATGTCCGGCAAAAGCTCTTCAGAGCGCGGAAAAAGATAGTGCATATGGTGAAAAAAGAGATAGAGAAACAAAAAATTTAAAATTTTTCCGTAACATTTTTGAAATTCGCAGACTATATAAGTAAGGAGGAATTTATATGACAAAAAAACAACTCTTGAAAATCCTGAATGACGACTCCCTTGAGCTCACCGTCGAAGAGCTCGAAAATATAATTGAAGAAGAACTGCAAAAGGACGACTCCGAAATGGATCCGGACCTTATAGAATACTGCCTGTACTATATCAGCAAAGCGGGGGCAGACGGCGGCAAGGAGAAAAAAGCCGACATCGCAGGCAATGACAAAATCACAGAACCGCCTGCTGCCGACAAGCTAAAAAAGTCACGCTTCAACGGCAAGCTAAAAAACCTGCTGATAATAGCCGCTACTATCGCACTGCTGCTCGTCACCACGGGAATAGCAACCGTCGCCACTAACAAAAAAGTGAAGAACAGCGCCATCTCTTTCTATGAGAATCATATACAGGTTCATTTCGACAAGCAAAAGGATGAAAGCGGAATACCCGGAACGGAGATTGCCGCGGAGCTCAGGAAGCACGATATTTCCGACTTGAAACTGCCGGCAATGTTTTTATCAAGCGACTGCATCTATGAGAACATAACAGAAAATAATACTGAAGATATGAGAATCATATCTTTATCTTACAGTACAAACAAGTTGTCCGGCAGAGTATCTATAAGAGAATTTAAATCAGAAGATTTTATCCCTTCGGTTGATTTCCAAAACACTACAAGTTACAGCCAAGCCGAGGAATTGTCTGTAAACGGTTTAACGGTCTTTGTAATAGAGCAAGGGGATGTTTGTTCTATTGCCTATCAGGATAACCTGACTCAATATATCATGTACTTAGACACTGATTTTTCAGACGCGGTTGAAATCGCAAAAACCATCTAAATCATAGGAGCTTAATGATGAAAAAGATTATTTCCTTATTTCTTACGACAACTCTTCTCTTATTGTCTTTACAAATTATCACATTCGGCGATGAACAGTGTAATCCGGAGATTCAAAATACAGAAGAAACTATTGTTGAAACAGCCGAAGGAATAAATAACACTGAAGACAATACTAAAAGTTCGGATCTGATTTGGACAAAATCACTTAAATTGGCTAAAAGCAATAACAACCAACTCGTTATAACCGCGATCACAGAGTGTAAAGATGGCGTAACAAAATGTGGATTTACATATATTAAATTGCAAAGACTCATAGGAGGAAACTGGACTGACTATACTGAGTATTGTTATTATGATATATACAGCAACTCTGCCAGCAGTAGTTTCACTAAACGTATATCAGCACCACGAGGTTACTCATATCGTGTTACCTGTGAGCATTATGCAGAAAAGCCCTTGTTAGGAATACTTAAAAGCAAGCAAAAAGCAGTCAATACTACAACGACAATAAATCTCTAAAACAGTCGGCACCACATTAAGGTTGAGCCCTTAACGTGGTGCCTTTTTGTTGGTTTGTTTCTTAAAGAGTGATCTACTAATAAAAAAATAATCTCTTGGCATAGCCCTTAAAAGGCGTATGCCAAGAGATTTGTTGCTTTACACTATTGCTTATGTTTTATAACGAAGTAAAAAAGCATTAGCACGAATAATTTAGATATCAATACACGGTTAGGGTGAATACGTTCGGCGTTACATATCCAGTCCTGCAAAGTTTCTGAACCTCTGACATCTACAACAACCAAGGTTTTGCTTTTGGTGTTGTTTAATTGATCTTGCTCATTAGTGGCTTCGCTTAAGCGAACCATTCCATTATTTTGCCAACTATCCCTATAAATGCCCAACCGAAATACGTCAGCACTGTCCCAATCGTTATAATAATCAGCCAAAAGGCCTGCTCTAATGGACCCATTTTTAAAGGACTCATTGCTATTACCTCCAGAATATGAATTATTGTTTAGCAAAATATCAGATACACTCAATTCAGCAGTAATATCTCTATGTGCTATTACATGCGCAACTGTATCCGACTCACCATAATTAAAAGATTGAACATTGAAGCCTTCTGATTCTTTTGTGCTGTTTTGCCTTTGCAAAAGGTCGGTCAAACCATTGGAATCACATCCTCCTCACAGTTGTGGCAATATATTAAATATTCTCAATTCCGCTTTTTACAGCTTTATTATACCGTAAAGCAATTATCAAGTCAATCATTTTGTTTTTTTGTAAATTGAACTGCCCGCAAAGCGGCTGCCGTTCTGCTTCGGCTCGAAGATTGTTATTCTCGTATCCCGAGAGGGCGCACAGCGGCAGAGGGTGTCCCCCTGCCGCTGCACTTTTATAGGAGTTGAGAGTTGAGGTTGTCAAATTAAGTATACAATGCGGCTGAACGGGGTGGCAGATGTCTGCCGTGTGCAAAAATTATAGCGCAAAACGCCGCTTCGGAAAACCGCAAATGCAAAAGTGTAGATAAAACGTGCAAAAATGCGGATTTTCGACTTATTGAACGTCCTATATATATAGTCTGCAAAAACTGAAAATGTTACAGTTTTTTTGAAAATTTTTCGAGAGTCTCCGACTCGCTCGGCGGTAGGGGGCGCACTCCCGCATTTCTATCAAAAACCGCAAATTAAAAAACATATTTTCCCGTGTTATTGCCCGCTTGCACAAACTGTAGTATAATAAAGTCACGGTGCCGAAAAATCGGACATTAATATAGGGGATGATTTGAAATTGGTTAATTTGGAGAAAGATGAAATTACGGAAGAGTGTATGCAGATCTGGCATCTCTACAGAGAATACATAAAAAGCTTTTGCAGTTTTCAGCTTAAAGACTGCCCCGACTGTGTCGAGGACTGCGTTCAGGATGTGTTCATGGCACTGCTCGAGGCCAGACGCGCAGGTAAAGAGATAAAAAATCCCAAGACCTGGCTGACCCGCGTTGCGAACAATAAGATAATTGACGAATACAAAAACAAAGCGAGAGAAGCAGAGCACATAAACAGAATAATACAGTATGAAACCGCGCTGAAAATTTCTGCCGTCGAAATGCCGCAGCTCAACGACGTTTCCGACGAGCTGATAGACGAAATGACGGACAATATATTGAATCGGCTCAAGGCAGACGAGCGCTCGCTGATCGTGGATTACTATATGGAGGATATGCGAGTAAGAGATATCGCTGCCAGGCACGGGCTTTCCGAGACAAATGTCCGGCAAAAGCTCTTCAGAGCGCGGAAAAAGATAGTGCATATGGTGAAAAAAGAGATAGAGAAACAAAAAATTTAAAATTTTTCCGTAACATTTTTGAAATTCGCAGACTATATAAGTAAGGAGGAATTTATATGACAAAAAAACAACTCTTGAAAATCCTGAATGACGACTCCCTTGAGCTCACCGTCGAAGAGCTCGAAAATATAATTGAAGAAGAACTGCAAAAGGACGACTCCGAAATGGATCCGGACCTTATAGAATACTGCCTGTACTATATCAGCAAAGCGGGGGCAGACGGCGGCAAGGAGAAAAAAGCCGACATCGCAGGCAATGACAAAATCACAGAACCGCCTGCTGCCGACAAGCTAAAAAAGTCACGCTTCAACGGCAAGCTAAAAAACCTGCTGATAATAGCCGCTACTATCGCACTGCTGCTCGTCACCACGGGAATAGCAACCGTCGCCACTAACAAAAAAGTGAAGAACAGCGCCATCTCTTTCTATGAGAATCATATACAGGTTCATTTCGACAAGCAAAAGGATGAAAGCGGAATACCCGGAACGGAGATTGCCGCGGAGCTCAGGAAGCACGATATTTCCGACTTGAAACTGCCGGCAATGTTTTTATCAAGTGACTGTATTTATAGCAATATACTTGAAGATAATACCGAGAATCTTAAATCCATATCCTTGTCATACCGAACAAAAAAATTGTCCGGACAAGTGTCTGTCAGTAGGTTCTATTCAGAAGAAATCATTCCTCCGGTTGATTTTCATAATACTACAAGTTACAGCCAAGCCGAGGAATTTACGGTAAACGGTTTAACGGTTTTTGTAATAGAGCAAGGGGATTTTTGTTCCATCGCCTATCAGGATAACCTGACTCAGTACATGATGTACTTGAATACCGATTTTGCAGAGACGGTTGAAATCGCAAAAACCCTGACCGCCGCAGAGGAGTAATTTCTTGCGGCTGAACGGGATAAAAACTCACGAACCGCAGCGGTTGTTTTCGCTGCGGTTCGCTTTTTATTCGCTTGCTTCCGTATCTTCTCCCACGGTCGGCTCGGCTGGCTCGGCATCCGGCTCATTATCCGGCTCGATCGGTGTCGGGGCTGCCGCAGTCGGAGCTGTTGTAGTGGGCGCGGGAGCTGTTGTCGTGGGTGTCGGAGCCGTTGTAAGCGGCGGAGCTGCTGTGGTCGGCTCCGTTGTCTCGGGCTCAAGCTTATCGGCGGGCGGTTCGGATTCCTCCTGCGTCACAGTGCCGATAACCGAAATCTCCGCGCCGGACACAATTGTGTTTTCTTTCGTTCTGACGGCGCAGCTGCCCCATTTGGAAACAAATTTTACATCCGAGCTGCCCGTTGTTTTTATTGTAAAGGTGAAGCTTCCTACGGCGGTTATCTGCTCTGTATAGTAGATTTTGCCGCCTATCTCAACTCTGCAATATCCCGTGGCGCTCTGCGACCCCTTTGCCGTGAGCGTCACCTTATAAACTCCGTCCGCTACGGTGCAGGCGTTGTTTTTGACCTCGACGGGACTGTTTTCACTGTCTCTCACGGCGGCCGTGATATTATATTCCGAGGATTTTATAACCGTCTCCCCCGTGGAGGTATATGCCGAGAACCACGCCCAGCTCGCGCCGCAGAGACAGACGACGCACAGCAGCGCTCCGATAACGGACGGCGCAAGCAGATGGGAAAGACCGTCTCCGCGTTTCTTTTCGCCGCGCTGCGACCTGTTGAAGAAAAAGTTATATATATGCATAACATTGCGCCCGTTGACGAAAGGGATAAGGCAAAGATAGTGACATCGCAGTTCTCTGTGCCAATAATTGTATTCTTCGTCGTCAAATGCGCGGCGCATTTCCCCCGTTATCTGCCGCGTTCCGCTGCTAAAGTTTGACAGAAAAACCACAACCGCGGAAACAACAAGCAGAGCGATAAAGACGCCGAATACAATTCCCAAAATGAGTAAAACGGTACCCATTCCGTCTGCGGCTCCTTTCTTAATTTTTTGTTCCGTTCAATCAAAAGACACGAACACGGGCTCATGCCCTTTGATTGCCTCTCCGCCCAAAGAGCGGAGAGGACTTGGTAAAACAGAGACGGTTGTGCGATAACTTCGGTTATATGTTTACTTTACCGATTCGCGGCAACCCGTGAAATCAATAAGTGTATGCAAGCCAATACGGCTCCGGCTGACCTTCCCAAAGCGGGAAGAAGCCCTTTGCCCACTGGTTGTCGGACGCATCAACGGTAAAGTTGGAGGAAACGCCGTCGATTCTTACTATATTGTTATTGACACCGGCATTTTCTATCTTTGTTCCCTTGATTGTGACAGCCGAACCGTCCTGAAGCTTCTCTATACGGATAAACTTGTTGTTGCCGACATTGACAAGCCTGTTGTTTTCGAAAACAAACTTGCCGCTGTTTATCTTATTTGTAA
>OHNK01000546.1_pt1 | contig 23815 bp, 20 predicted proteins | sample 1569551 | NCBI WGS metagenome assembly OHNK01 (sample SAMEA3879518, study PRJEB24766) | human gut metagenome | biome: human-associated habitat; feature: feces | place: USA | collected 1985/1987 | reverse complement strand
GTAAGGAAGGCGCGAACCCCATCCATGCGTTTGTCATCAGCCACTGCTTTGGCAACTTTATGGCCCGGCCGGACTTTATTGCCTGGTGCCCGGACAAACAGAACTGGGCCGTGCGGCTGTGCGCCCGCCTTGGTGCCATGATGGTTATGTGGACCGCCCTGCCGGAGCATGACCAGGCCGCGCTGGAAAAACAGTACGATGCCGTCATCTTCCAGTGGTACCACCCGGAAGTCAAGTACAAATAAGAACTGCGGTTCTAAATACAGCAGCCCCCTCATATCGTTGCGTAAAAGCATTGCAACGTTTTTGAGGGGGCTGCATTTATGTTTTTATTTACAGTTACCAAACCTGGTCTGCGGCAGGCGGGGGCGCTTGCCCTTTGCGCTGTCTGCCTGGCTGGCACGGTTACGGCGGCGGTGCGCCTGGCGGGCAAAAGCGTGGCTGCCAGCGCTACAGTGCAAACCACAATTGAAAATACCCAGGATATCGGCACCTACTTTACCGGCTACGGTTTTGAGGTGGACTTGAGCACCGCCGCGGTGGACAAAGTGAAGATCCCCAAAAAGTGGGACGACAGCTTTACTGCCTTTAACCAGGTGGTGGGGGAAAGCGGCCTGACTCTGGCGGACTATAAGGGAAAAACGGTGGAAAAATGGACGGCCCTGATCCCGGCGGCCAGCAGCGGCGAGACCAGCCGCTACGGGGTGTTGCTGGTGTGGCGCAAAAAGGCTGTGGGAGCCTACCTGCTGGAGCGGCCCTCCGGCGTGGTGGTGGGCCTGAAGGACCTGCAGACGGCCATGGCCGAAGCCCAGCAGACTTCCGGCGAGGACTACAGCGGGGACTGGGGCGAACGGCACGACGAGGAACTGGACGCGCAGCAGACCTCCGGGGAGGACTACAGCGGCGACTGGGGCGAGCGCCATGACGAAGAACTGACCGGCGACGCGGCGCAGCAGACTTCCGGGGAGGCCGGAGAGCAGGCCCAGGCGGTGGATTATGCGTCCCTGCCGCTGGACGCCGAAGGCTACCCCGTGGAATGATGCGGGCCGGAACTCCCGGCAAAACCGGTACGGTCCCGGAACGAACAACCGGTTTTGCATGGAAAATTGAGTCGCAGAATGCATAAATTCTGCAAACAAAAATGAAAAAATGTGAAAAATGAGCATTTTTGGAGCTTTTGTATGTTCAAAACTACCAAAATTTTGCCGCAAAAATCAGCAATATAGAACGGTGCAAAAAGACGGTGCAGGGTTTATAATAGATGTATAAACTTTTCCTGTATTTTACGCCCCATGTGCTGGAGTTTGCAGCGCCGGGCACAGGAAAATTAAGTAAGGAGAAAATGATTATGAAGGAATTCCAGTATACCGTTAAGGATGCCTGCGGCATCCATGCTCGTCCGGCCGGCCTGCTCGTCAAGACCGTGAAGGGCTTTGCCAGCACCGCCACCCTCGAGAAGGACGGCAAGAGCTGCGACATGCGCAAGCTGATGGCTCTGATGGGCATGGGCGTCAAGCAGGGCGAGACCATCACCATCAAGGTAGAAGGCGACGATGAAGAGGCAGCCGCTGCAGCAATTCAGAAGTTCCTGACCGAGAACGTCTGATCCCGCCGTGATGCCACAGCCCTCGCGGAGTGATCTGCGGGGGCTTTTTTGAAATGGATGAGTAAGAAGGAGAATGAGCGATGCAGGTAGGCACCGGTAGAAGCATTCTGAACGGCATTGCCATCGGCAAGCTGAAGATCTATAAGAAAAAGGACACCGTGATCTCCACCGCAGAGATCGCCGACACCGCTGCAGAGGTGGCCCGCTTTGAGGCTGCCCAGCAGAAAGCCATTGAGCAGCAGACTGCTCTGTACGAAAAGGCACTGGCCGAAGCAGGCGAGGACATTGCCGAAGTGTTCAACATCCACGCCATGATGCTGGAAGATGACGACTTTGTGGACGCCATCAAGGAGATCATCAGCGGCCAGCACAAGTGCGCCGAGTACGCTGTCAAGACCGCCGGCGACAATCAGGCTGCCGTGTTCGCAGCCATGGATGACCCGTATCTGCAGGCCCGCAGTGCGGACGTCATCGACATTGCACAGGCAATCCTGGACATCCTGCAGGGGGTGGACAATGCCAGCCTGCAGGGCACCGAGCCCAGCATTCTGGTGGCCGAGGATCTGGCCCCGTCCGAGACGGTGCGCATGGACAAGAGCCTGCTGCTGGGCTTCATCACCCGGGAGGGCAGCTCCAACAGCCACACCGCCATCCTCGCCCGCAGCATGAACATCCCTGCCCTGATCCAGTGCAAGGATATCCAGGATGACTGGGACGGCAAGATGGCCGTGGTGGACGGCTACAATGCCTGTGTGTATGTGGACCCCACCCCCGATCTGCTCAAGAGCCTGAAAAAGCGCCAGCAGGAGGACCAGAAAAAGCAGGCCCTGCTGCAGGAGCTGAAGGGCAAGCCCAACACCACGCTGGACGGCAAGACCATCAACGTGTTTGCCAACATTGGCGGCATGGGCGACGTGGGTGCTGTGCAGCAGAACGACGCCGGCGGCGTGGGCCTGTTCCGCACCGAATTCGTCTACCTGAACTGCAAGGACTTCCCCACCGAAGAGTATCAGTTCGAGGCTTACAAGCAGGTGGTGGAAAGCCTGGCTCCCCGCAAGGTGGTCGTGCGTACCTGTGATATCGGTGCCGACAAGACCGTGGATTACATGAAGCTGGACCACGAGGACAACCCGGCTCTGGGCTACCGTGCCATCCGCATCTGCCTGACCCGGAAGGACTTTTTCAAGACCCAGCTCCGGGCTCTGCTGCGGGCCTCGGCCTACGGCAACATGAGCATCATGTTCCCCATGATCACCAGCCTGCGGGAACTGCAGGATGCCAAGGCCGTGCTGGAAGAGTGCCGTGCCGAGCTGACTGCCGAGGGCGTGAAGATGGGCCAGAACATTGAGGTGGGCACCATGATCGAGACTCCCGCCGCCGTGCTCATTGCCGATGAGCTGGCACAGGAGTGCGACTTCTTCTCCATCGGCACCAACGACCTGACCCAGTACACCTGCGCTCTGGACCGCCAGAACGCAAAGCTGGAGCCCTTCTTCAACCCGCACCACCCCGCTGTGCTCCGGGCCATCAAGATGACCATCGACGCGGGCCACCGCCACGGCATCTGGGTGGGCATCTGCGGTGAGCTGGGTGCCGACACCGCCCTCACCGAGACCTTCCTGCGCATGGGCGTGGACGAGCTGTCCATGAACGCCAAGAGCGTGCTGCCCGTGCGCAAGATCATCCGCAGCATCGATTTGAGCAAGCCTTCCGATAAGTAAGGAGCGCTTGGCCCCCAAAAACGCCGCCCCCGGCAGGGAACTTCCCCGCCGGGGGCTTTGCATACCCGAAAAAATTTTACCGAAATACTTCAAAACCATAAAGTGCAGTGCTATACTGGTAGCATCGAAATACCTGCTGAGAGGGAATTTTATGACACAACTGCTCATCCGCCTGTTCGTCCGGCACCCGGACGATACCAAGAACGCCGCTGTCCGCACGGCCTACGGCAATCTGGCCAGCCTTGTGGGCATGGCCTGCAATCTCCTGCTCTGTCTGGGCAAGCTGGCGGCGGGGACGCTGTTCGGCTCCATCGCCATCATGGCCGACGCCCTGAACAACCTTTCGGACGCCTCGTCCAACGTGGTGAGCCTTGTGGGTTTCCGGCTGGCGGCCAAAGGCCCGGACGAAAAGCATCCCTACGGCCACGCCCGGTATGAGTATCTGGCGGGCCTCGTGGTCTGCGTCACCATCCTCGCCATCGGGCTTTCGCTGCTGAAAGAATCCGCGCTCAAAGTGCTCCACCCGACGGCAGTGGTGTTCAGCTGGCTCAGTGTGGGGGTGCTGGCGGCGTCCATCGGCGTCAAGCTCTGGATGAGCCGCTTCAACAAGACCATCGGCCAGCGCATCAACTCCGAGACTCTGATGGCCACCGCCGCCGACAGCCGGAACGATGTGCTGACCACCGGCGCCGTGCTCCTGTCCACCGTCCTCTCCCACCTGACGGGCTGGGACGTGCTGGACGGCCTCATGGGCGTGGCCGTGGCGGCGTTCATCCTCTGGTCGGGCTGGGGGCTTATGATGGACACCCTCAGTCCCCTGCTGGGCGAGAGCCCCTCGCCGGAGCTGGTGGAGCACATCGAGCACACCGTCATGAGCTACCCGGGGGTGCTGGGCGTCCACGATCTGATGGTCCACGACTACGGCCCGGGGCATCAGTTCGCCTCGCTCCACATCGAGTTCCCCGCCGAGGCCGACCCGCTGGAAGCCCACGACATCATCGACAACATCGAGCGGGATTTTCTGAAAAAAGACCACTTACAGGTCACCATCCACTACGACCCCATCGTGACGTCGGACGCCGCCGTAGGCATCCTGCGGAGCCGCTTGATGGAAAAAGCCCGCCAGATGGATCCCCGTCTGTCCATCCATGACCTGCGCATCGTGCCGGGGGACAGCCACACCAACGTGCTGTTCGACCTCGTGTTCCCGGCGGGCTACACCGGCGACAAGGACGCGCGGCTGGCCGAGATGTGCAATTTCGTCAAGGAGCAGGACCCGGGATACTGCTGTATGGTGAAGGTGGAGCAGAGCTATGCTTCTGCCCTGCCGGAAGAGGATCAATAAAAAAAGAGGGAAGGTATTATGCTGAACGAGACTTACCGCGCCATGCTGGGCCACAAGAGCGTCATCCGCGAGACTTTCATGTACGGCAAACAGCGCGCCGCCGAGATAGGCTATGAGAACGTGTTCGACTACTCGCTGGGCAACCCCAGCGTCCCCTGCCCGGACAAGTTCACCAAAGCCATGCAGACCCTGCTGGCCGAGGAAGAGCCTGTCGCCCTCCACGGCTACTGCCCCAGTCAGGGCGACCCGGGCTTCCGCACCGCCGTGGCGGCCCATCTGGCAAAGACCTTCGGCCTGCCCTATGAGCAGAAGGATATTTTCCCCACCACCGGTGCGGCGGGCGCTATCGCCCACGCCATCCGCGCTGTGACCAAGCCCGGCGACGAGGTGCTGACCTTCGCCCCCTGCTTCCCCGAGTACGGCCCTTATGTGGAGGGGACCGGCGCTGTGCTCAAGGTCGTGCCGCCTCAGGCACCGGCTTTCCAGCCGAATCTCGACGCCTTTGAAGAGATGCTGACCGAGAACGTCACCTGCGTCCTCATCAACACCCCGAACAACCCCACCGGCGTCGTCTACTCCGCCGAGACCCTGAGCCGTCTGGCCGACATCCTGACCGAGAAGAGCAAGGCTTTCGGCCACAACATCTTCCTCGTCAGCGACGAACCCTACCGCGACATCGCCTTTGACGGCAAAAAGGTGCCTTACCCGGCAGCGTTCTACCCCCACACCCTGACCTGCTTCTCCTTCTCCAAGAGCCTGAGCCTGCCCGGCGAACGTCTGGGCTATGTGGCCGTCCGGCCCGGCTGCGAGGGCGAAGACGTGCTGGTGGACATGATGGCTCAGATCTCCCGCTTCACAGGCCACAACTGCCCGCCCAGCATCATCCAGAAAGCCACTGCCGAGTGCCTCGACGTCACCAGCGATCTGTCCGTCTACGAGACGAACATGAACCTGCTGTACGATAAGCTCACCGCGCTGGGCTTTGAGGTGGAGCGCCCCGGCGGCACCTTCTACATCTTCCCCAAGGCACTGGAGGAGGACGCCAATGCCTTCTGCCTGAAGGCCCGCGAGTTCGACCTGCTGCTGGTGCCCAGCGATACCTTTGGCGTCAAGGGCTATGTGCGCCTTGCCTACTGTATCGATACCGAAAAAGTAAAGCGCAGCCTGCCGGCTTTGGAAAAGCTGGCGGCCGCTTACCGCAAGTAAACCTGCCCGCCCACGCGGCGCATGGCGGCGCGTGGTTGAGGATAGAAAAACCATCAGAGAGGAAAGGGAACCCTGCTATGGAAAAGATCAAAATGACCACGCCCCTCGTCGAGATGGACGGCGACGAGATGACCCGCATCCTGTGGAAGATGATCAAGGACGAACTGATCCTTCCGTTTGTGGACCTCAAGACCGAATACTATGACCTTGGCCTGCCCAACCGCGATGCCACCGGCGACCAGGTGACCATGGACGCTGCTCTTGCCAACAAGAAGTATGGCGTGTCGGTCAAGTGCGCCACCATCACCCCCAATGCCCAGCGCATGGACGAGTACAAGCTGCACGAGATGTGGAAGAGCCCCAACGGTACCATCCGCGCCGTGCTGGACGGCACCGTGTTCCGTGCCCCCATCATGATCGACAGCATCAAGCCGGTGGTCAAGAACTGGAAAAAGCCCATCACCATTGCCCGTCACGCCTACGGTGACGTGTATAAGTGCACCGAGTTCCGCATTCCCGGTGCCGGTAAGGCAGAGCTGCTGTTCACCGGTGCCGACGGCACCGAGCAGCGTGCCACCGTGTTCAATTTTGAGGGTCCCGGTGTGCTGCAGGGCCAGTACAACAAGGACGATTCCATCCGCAGCTTTGCCCGCAGCTGCTTCAACTACGCACTGGACGTGAAGCAGGATCTGTGGTTTGGCGCCAAGGACACCATTTCCAAGAAGTATGACCACACCTTCAAGGATATCTTCCAGGAGGTGTACGACGCCGAATACAAGGCAAAATTTGAGGCTGCCGGCATTACCTACTTCTACAGCCTCATTGACGACATCGTGGCCCGCGTCATCCGCAGCGAGGGCGGCTTTGTCTGGGCCTGCAAGAACTACGACGGCGATGTCATGAGCGATATGGTGTCCACCGCCTTTGGTTCGCTGGCCATGATGACCAGCGTGCTGGTGAGCCCGGACGGCAAATATGAGTACGAGGCCGCTCACGGCACCGTGACCCGCCATTACTATAAGTATCTGAAGGGCGAAAAGACCTCCACCAACCCCATGGCCACCATCTTTGCCTGGTCTGGTGCTCTGAAGAAGCGTGGCGAGCTGGACGACCTGCCGGAGCTGGTGCACTTTGGCCAGGCTCTGGAAGAAGCCAGTCTGCAGACCCTCAACGACGGCATCATGACGAAAGACCTGTGCGGTCTGGCAGAGGGCATCACCCCCACCGCCGTAGACAGCGAGGGCTTTATCAAGGCCATCCGGGAGCGTCTGGAAGCCAAGCTGGCGTAAAACGATTTTCAATATAACATAAAAACCGGAACGATCCACCCGAAAAAGGGACGATCGTTCCGGTTTTTGTTTTAGGCAGGATGTGCGACAAACTGGAGGTTAACTAATGGATGCCATTTTATCAGTCGGCCATGATCTCCTAAGAGCCCCATAGGAGATTAAAAAGTTTGCAAGCCAGCCAACTGGTACTGCAAACCAGACAAAGGCAATGCCGAAACGTGGTGCACAGATTAGGGCAACGGACAGACGAATCGCAAGATTCACTATGTTTGCAACGAGGAACGGACGCATAATTCCGAGACCGCGAAGAACTCCATCGGTTGCCATCTTGATACCCATGAAGATGAAAAAGTAACCAAGCCACCTCATATAATCACCAGACACCTGATAGGCAAACGCCGTTCCGTCTTTTCCTAAGAACAGGGAGGAGATCTGCGTATGCAGCGCTTCAATGGTCACAAACGCAATGGCCGCAAAGCACAGATCCAGCACCAGCGCAGCATGGTAGCCTTTTTTGATACGATCAATTTTCTTTGCGCCAAGATTCTGGGAAACATACGGCGAAACCGCATTGCCGATGGATACAAAGATCAATGAAAAAACATTTTCCACCCGCATCGTTGCTGCATATCCGGCGAGTGCCTGTGTACCGAAAGGATTTACCACTGCCTGCACAATCATCATACCGATGGACACTGTGGACTGCTGTAAAACCGACGGCACCGCAATGCGAAGCATGGAATACAGCTCCTGCCGTTCAAACCTGTTAAAGGGGCTTTTATATTGCTGCATCCGTGCAAAGAAAATCAAAAACGAAAACACTGCGGAAATTCCCTGTGCAATCAGGGTTGCAATAGCCGCACCGAACACACCGAGACCTAGCCCGGCTACCATCCAAAGATCCATTAAAATATTCAGGATGGACGAAAAAATCAGCAGTCCCAGCGGAATTTTGGATTCGCCGATTGAGGTGAACATGGTAGAAAGAATGTTATACATAAACAGAAACGGAAAGCCCACAAAATAGACCCGCAGATACAGTACTGCATCATCCAGTATGTCGGCAGGGGTTTGCAGTCCACGCATCATCGAGTTGGCGAAGAAAAAGCCAAAAACACCAAGGACTATACTTAGAAGCAAAAAGCTAATCAAGGAGGTTGACACGATTGTTTTCATTTTGCCATACTCCCTGGCTCCGAAATAACGGCTCACAAGCACACCGGCTCCGACACCGGCTCCCAACGCCACACAAATGAACACATTGGTCAATGCTGCACATGCACCGACAGCTGCAAGTGCGGAAGAACCAACAAACTGGCCGACAATAATAGAGTCGGCCATATTGTATATTTGCTGAAAAAAACTTCCAAGAATCATTGGCATTGCAAAAACCGTCAACGCTTTGAGGGGCGTATCGGTTATCAAATACTCATCTTTCGACATTATCATATTCCTCCATGGGATCTTGCATCGTGGTATCCCATTCACTTACCTTCTCAAATTCCGATTTATCAATCTTTAATATCACATATTATACATCATAAATATGAACATTTCTACCCTCCGTCTATTGACCTTAAATTTATAATAGGCGGCTTTTTTTGCGTTCAAAAAAATATTTAAGAAATTTTGAAAAAACACCCCCCAAAAACGCTCTCCCATTTCAAACAAGTGAAGGGGTTAATTCCGAACCACGAAAACGGAAGCCTTTCACTTGTACTTTGAAAACTGAATACACAGGTCACTAAGACTTTATTTCTGATGAATTTAGCCACCTTATTGGGTACGCCGAGACTTCTGAATATCAGAATAGCGAGAACTCCCTATATAAATAACAGGTTGCCCCTGTTATGGCGATGACAGTCAGAATGATAATGATACTTCCCTACGGGGCTGGCAGAGAACCCGGCAGAGGTGAAACTCCTATGATACAGATTAGCAATCTGTTCCTTAGTGACTTCCCACAGCGTTTTGCTCGGCAAGGGGTATTGAGAATAAATATTGCCACGACCGATTAGGAAATGAATCGGTCAGGTACATAGCCGAAAAGCTATGAATTTTAAGAAAGGAGGACAACAAAGTGTCAAACTGCAAAACGATTGCAATATGCAATCAAAAAGGCGGAGTGGGAAAAACAACCACTACGGTAAATCTCGGTGTAGGTCTTGCAATGCAGGGAAAGAAAGTATTGCTCATAGACGCAGACCCGCAGGGCGACTTAACTACTTGCCTCGGTTGGCAGAATACAGATAACTTGGGTATCACGCTTGCAACGAAACTAATAAAAACACGAATTTGATAAGATACTCGAAAATAACGAAAAAGTGCTACGGCGATTTAGCACTCGCAACGAGTATCAGATTAACTGAATGATGTCCCCCAAAAAAATCTTTGCATTTGCTAATACCTTGCTAAAATGAAGGGAAAAAACGGCGTAAAATCAGCAGATTTCATAAGAGAAATTATTAACACTAAAATTTCGGAAAGCCCATTAAAATCAAGGGTTTCCGGCGTTTTTTCATTTTTGAGAAGAAACAGCAAAAACGGAAAATCGCAAATTTTCATAATCGGTCAACAAATTTATTTGTAATTATTGACAATAAAAGCGAGCGATGTATAATATTATTGTCTAATTTTAACAATTTGGTTAAGGGGGCTGTTCATGGAAACGCACGGAATTAAATTTAAGGATAAGCTTGGTTATGCTTTGGGCGATATGGGTGGAATACTCTCGTTTAGTCTTGTTTCTTCATATTTAACAATGTTTTATACCGATATTTTGGGCATTTCAGCCGCAAGCATAACAATCTTAATGCTTGTTGCCAGAATTTGGGACGCTGTAAATGACCCTATGTGGGGTTCGTTTATAGACTCAAGAAAGCCGACAAAGCACGGCAGATTCAGGCCCTATATTTTAGGGGCTTCTTTTCCGCTTGCCGTGGGTGCGTTTTTGATGTTTTTTAAAATCCCCGGATTGTCAAACAGTCAATACTTAATCTATGCTTACATAACATATATTTTCTACGGAATGATGTATACCGGCGTCAATATCCCTTACGGCTCATTGGCAAGTGCCATTACGGATGACGAGGTTGAACGCTCATCTCTTTCAATGTGGCGCTCTGTCGGTGCGGGAATCGGCGGCTTGCCGGCGCAAATTCTTATGCCGCTTGTTGTTTTCACGACTGTAATCAATGCCGACGGCAGTTCGTCAAAGGTGCTTGACGGGAACAAGCTTTCGTTGTGCGTAGGTGCAATTTCGGTTTTAACAATCGTTCTTTTTATTATCCACTTTAGATTGACAAAAGAGCGAATTCAGCTTCCGCCGACTCAAAAAACAAGCGATTATAATTTGCTGAAAACCGTCAAAATCCTTGCTAAAAACAAGCCGTTTGTTGTGCTTTGCTTTATATCTATGTTTCTTATCTGTTTTCAAATGTACACACAAACATTTTATAATTATCTTTTCAAAAATTACTTTGAGAAGCCGGGTCTTTACAGCATTGTTACCATATGCACCTATTTGCCTATGGCGTTGTTTTTACCGTTTATGGGTAAGCTTATCAGAAAATTCGGCAAAAAGGAAATTTGCGGCGCAGGCTTGGGCTTTGCCTTTGTCATCAGCGCATTGATGTTCCTTTTGCGTTTTACCCCGTTTGCTCACAATCCTTATGTTTTCCTCGGACTCGTGTTCCTTTCGGGTGCAGGTCAAACCTTCCTTGTGCTTGAGGTTTGGGCGCTTGTTATGGACGTTACGGATTATCAGGAGCTTTTATCGGGCAGGCGTGAAGAGGGTACAACCTACAGTATTTATTCTTTTGTACGCAAATTAGGTCAAACAGCCGCAGGTGCAGGCGTTCCGGCAGTGCTTGGGGCTATCGGCTACAAAGGCACGCAAGCCGTACAATCGCAGCAGGTTTTAACGAAAATGTTTGATGCGGCAACAATAGTGCCGTCGGTTATTCTTTTGCTTATGTTTATTTTGACGACTTTTTGCTACAAGCTGGGCAAATCGGAAATCGAGAATTTGCACAAGCAGCTTTACGGCAATAAAAACGATTGATATACTTAGGGGCATAATTTTATGAAAACAGTCGAATTGCAAACAAAATGCGGAAAAATTCAAGGCATAGACGGCGAAAACTGCCTTGAATTCAGGGGCATAAAGTACGCAAATGCCAAGCGTTGGGAATATCCTCAGGTGATTGAAAAGTGGCAGGGTGTTTTTGATGCAACTTGCTTTAAGGAGTGCTCATATCAGCACCGTGGGTTTGATGATGATGCAACAGTTAACCCTTTTTATCATTATGAATTCAGAGACGGTTTAGCGTTTACATACAGCGAGGATTGCCAATTTTTGAATATATATGTGCCTAAAGAGGCTAAAAACTGTCCTGTTTTAATTTTTATTCACGGCGGCAGCTTTACAGGCGGAAGCTCAAACGAGGCACATATCAACGGCGAAAATTTTGCAAAAAACGGTGTGATTTTCGTTGCGATGAATTACAGGCTTAATGCCTTCGGCTTTTGCTCACACCCTGATTTAACCGATGAAAACGGAGTTTGCGGTAATTTCGGACTTTTTGACCAATATGCCGCAATTAAATGGGTTAGGGAAAATATTGAAGCTTTCGGCGGAAACCCGAATAATATTGTGCTTTCAGGTCAAAGCGCAGGGGCTATGAGCGTTGACATTCATCTTTCAAATCCGCTTTGCAAAGGTTGGTTTTCCGCAGCGATAATGATGAGCGGCGGCGGTTTACAGCGTTTCCTCGCAAAACCCCTGACCCCTGAAAAAACAAGAGCTTTTTGGGATAAGATTGTTAAAAATGCAGGATGTAAAAGTATAGCCGAGTTGAAAAAAGCGGATAAAGAGGTGCTTTATCGTGCTTGGGATAAGGCATGCAAGGAGGATAAGCTTAAAAGTATGCTTTACACCCTGCCGGTTTACGACGGAAAAATAATTACACAGTCAAATTTTAACAACAGGACAATTCCTCAAATGCCTAAAATTATAGGTATTACAAAAAATGATATGGTGCCTGCCGTTTTGCAGGCTATCGATAAAAAATGGGTTTCCTGTGATAAAAACAGCGATTGCTATATTTATTATTTTGCACGCAGCTTGCCGGGCGATGAAAAGGGTGCTTGGCATGCAAGCGATTTGCTTTATGCTTTTTCAACTCTTGATAAAAATTGGCGGCCTTTTGAGGCTGTTGATTATGAAATTTCAAATCAGCTTGCAAAATCCTTTATTGCTTTTGCAAAAAACGGAAATCCCAATTGCAATGAAATACCGGTGTGGAAGCCCGGCACGGCTAAGGTTATGACTTTTTGTGAAAACACAAGGCCGGCACGTTGGAACATCCCGCAGCTTTTGAAAAATACATTTATCGGCGGAGCATCAATATAATGAGATTTAATCATATTTTTAAGCTTACAAACGAAAACGAAACGCACCGTGAATATAAGTGCGATAACGTTAATATCAACATTGATTTCATAAGTGGCAGTGCTTTGCGTGTGGCTGTTTTTAACGATAACGCCGAAATGCTGCCGACCTTTACCGTAAATCCGAATAATAACCTATCCTCTCTCGGCAGAAGCAGATTATCCGTGGACGGATTTGACTGTGTTGCGCCTGTTGTTGAAAAATTTGAAAATAAAGAGAAATTTGTTCTTGATTGCGGCGTTACCGTTGACCTCGATTTGAATAATTTTATTTTGTCTTACAGTAAAGAGTCAAACCTTTTGTTCGCAGACAGAGCGCCGCTTGCCTATAATTTTGAAGGCGAATTCGGCAACGGGTCTTATCATTATATTACCAGAGAAGATGACGAGCATATTTTCGGACTTGGCGACAAAAGCGGCCTGATAAATAAAGCAGGTCAGGTTTACCGTGTTGAAACGGCGGACAGTATGGGCTTTGACGCAGAAAAAACAGATCCTCTGTACAAGCACGTTCCGTTTTATATTTGCGAAAATTCTGTTGGTGCTTACGGTATTTATTACGATACAACAGACACCTCTTTTGTTGATTTGGGCAGGGAAATCAATAATTATTACTGCCATTTCAAGTATTTTAAGACGGATGACGATTGCTTGGTTTATTATGTTTTTTTCGGAAGCAAGCTTTCTGTTTTACAGCAATATGCTCGCTTGTGCGGCAAGCAGGCTTTTCCGCCTAAGTGGAGCTTCGATTATTGCGGCAGTACAATGGCATATACCGATGCGCCTGACGCACAAAATCAGATGCAGGGCTTTTTGGATAAAATTAAAGACCTTGATTTGAGCTGCGGCGGATTTTATCTTTCATCGGGATATACTTCAATAGGGAATTTGCGTTGCGTTTTTAATTGGAATTACGATAAGTTCCCCAATCCTGAAAAATTCGTTGCCGATTACAATAATGCAGGAATACATTTAATTCCGAATATCAAGCCTGCTTTTTTGACCTCGCATCCAATGTATGATGAGTTGGCGGAAAAAGGATTTTTTGTTAAAAATGCAGATGGAACACCGTATGTAACGCAGTTTTGGGACGGTGTGGGCAGTTATTTGGACTTTACAAATTCCGACGCCTTCGATTTTTGGGGCAGTCAGGTAACCGAAAAGCTGCTTGATTTCGGAATTGATGCTACATGGAATGATAATAACGAGTTTGATATTAAGGCAACCGACGCTGTTGCCGCAGGCTTTGGCGAAAAAGCTTCTGCGTGCAGAATTCGACCGATATTAACTTATTTAATGGTATTATCTTCGTACAAGGCGCAAATGAAAAAATATCCCGAAAAGCGTCCGTTTTTATCTACGAGAAGCGGAAACAGCGGTGTAAGACGCTTGGCGCAAACCTGGTCCGGCGATAATTTTACTTCGTTTCACGATTTGCGTTTTTGCCATTATGTGGGAATGACAATGTCCCTTTCAGGCTTTTATTTTTACGGTCACGATTTGGGAGGCTTTTCAGGCGAAATGCCTTGCGAAGAATTGCTTTTAAGATGGATGCAGCACGGCGTTTTTGAGCCACGCTTTACAATTCATTCTTGGAACGGCGACGGCTCTGCTACTATGCCGTGGAGCTATGAAAGCGGCTTGTGCGGCGCAAAGGCGATTTTAAGACAACGCAAAAGCCTGATACCTTATTTATATAATTGTGCTTATAACAGCGTTGAAAATGATGTCCCCGTGCAAGCTCCGCCTTATATTTATTACAATGATGAAAATATTGACGTAAATACCGATGCGTTTATGCTTGGCAGAGATGTTTTGGCAAAGTGCGTGCTTGACGAGGGTGTAACTCAGGTGTCTGTTTACCTGCCAAAGGGCGACGATTGGTATCTGAATGAAACAGGAAAGCTTTATTGCGGCGGAAACACAGTAAAGGTTGATTTGCCGTCAGATAAGCCTGTGCCTTATTTTATTCGTTGCGGCTCTGTTTTTCCCGTTGATGAGGGCGAGTGCTCATATAAATCCGCAGAAAAAGTCATCTTTACCGTTTATCCTGTTAAAAACGGCAAATTTACAGCCCGTTATTTTAATGATGACGGCGAGTCCTTTGAATACTTAAAAAACAACTGCGTAAAATTAGAGTTTGATGTGAATTGCGATAACGAAAATGTTGATGTTGTTGTAAATAATAAGGGTAATGTAAAATTTGAGCCTGAAATCAAGCTTGTTTCTACGGATTTGCGTAAGTTGAATGTATCAATAAAATAATATCTCCCTTCCGGGACGCCAAAAGCAGTATCAAAAATTGATGCTGCTTTTTTTATTTTAAAAGGCAACTATGCACTATGCACTAAAATGCCGTCTCCTTTTTGTTACACTTGAACAAAAAACATTCTCCCTATTGACTTTAGCGCTTTTAGGTGCTAAACTATCAACATAAACTTTAACACTTTTAGGTGCTAAAGTATTTCGAATCAGAGAGGAAAAATATTTTATGAACAAGACAGTTAAAAAAATTGCGGCTGTAGCACTTTCGGCACTCATGGTCGGCAGTGTATTTGCAGGTTGCTCATCAAATTCAGGAAAAAGCGATACAACAAATAAAAATACATATAATGTAGGTATTTGCCAGCTTACACAGCATACCGCACTTGACAGCGCAACAAAAGGCTTTAAGGATAAGCTCAGCGAGCTTGCAAAGGCTGACGGAAAGACAATCAACTTTGACTATCAAAACGCATCAAACGATTCTGCAAACTGCGCTACAATCGTAAATAAATTTGTATCATCAAATTACGACCTTATTTTAGCAAACGCAACACCGGCGCTTCAGGCTGCCGCTACAGCAACAGCTGCAAGCAAAACTCCTGTAGTCGGAACAGCCGTAACCGATTACGGAACAGCGCTTGACATTAAAATGAATCCTACAGACCCGACAGGAATTAACATTACGGGTACATCTGACCTTGCTCCTCTTGCAGACCAGGCACAGATGATTCTTGACCTTTTCCCTAACACAAAGAAGGTAGGTGCACTCTACTGTTCAGCAGAGGCTAACTCGCAGTATCAGGTTGACGGTGTTAAAAAAGCACTTGAAGAGAAGGGCGTCAGCTGCACATTCTATTCATTTGCAGACTCAAACGACATTGCAACTGTTGCTAAAAAAGCTGCAAGCGAATCAGACGTTATTTACGTTCCTACAGATAACACGGCAGCTGATAACGGCAGTGTAATTGACGCAGCATGCAAGGCTGCAAAAACACCTATCATTGCAGGCGAGGAAGGCATCTTCAAATCAACAAACGCAGTTGCAACTCTTTCAATTTCATTCTACAACCTCGGTCAAAAAGCCGGCGCAATGGCATACGAAATTCTTACAAAGGGTACAGACCCTGCAACAATGAACGTTCAGCAGTCAGACGAGCTTACATACTACTACAACGAGGAGCAGGCAAAGGCATTCAAAGCTAACGTTCCGGATAATTACAAAGCATATAATTTCAGCGACGCAAAATAACTAACAGCCTATTGACTAATTTAACGGTTTAAAGTATAATAGTGTCAAATTAATAAAGAGCAATGAGTTTCTACTTGTTGCTCTTTAAATTACTTTTAATTGAAAGGTATATAAAATTATGGGAGCTTTTATCAGTGCCATTCCCGGTGCAGTAGGACTCGGTCTTATTTGGGGCATAATGGCAATCGGCGTTTACATCACTTTTAGAGTGCTTGATTTTGCCGACCTAACTGTCGACGGCACGCTTGCAACAGGCGGTGCGGTTTTAGTTATATCAATGATGAACGGAATGAATGTTTGGGTTGCGCTTTTGTTTGCTTTTCTTGCAGGCTGTATGGCAGGTCTTGTTACAGGCGTGCTTAACACCTTGCTTGGCATACCGCCTATTCTTGCAGGTATTTTAACGCAGCTTGCACTTTATTCAATAAATTTAAGAATACTCGGCAAATCAAATCAGGCGCTTTCAATTTATAAATATCACGTGCTTGCAAGTATGACTGATATTACGAAAGCTATTATTATAGTAGCAATCTTTGTTGTTGCCATTATCGCAATTCTTTATTGGTTTTTTGATACCGAGCTTGGTCATTCAATCCGTGCTACCGGCTGTAACCAAAATATGGCTCGTGCAAACGGTATCAATATTAATTTAACAAAAATTGTTGCGCTTGTACTTTCAAACGGTCTTGTTGCTCTTGCAGGCGGGCTTCTTTCGCAATATCAGGGCTTCGCAGACGTCAATATGGGCAGAGGCGCTATCGTTATCGGTCTTGCCGCAGTTATTATAGGCGAGGTTATCTTTGGCAAAATATTTAAAAACTTTGCGCTCAGGCTTCTTGCAGTTGCATTCGGCGGAATTATTTACTATGTAGTAATGCAGTTTGTTATCAGCCTCGGTCTTAATACCGATGACCTCAAACTTCTTACCGCTGCTATTGTTGCCGTATTCCTCGGTATTCCTTATCTTAAAGGGCAATATGCTCAAAAGCATATCAAGATAAAGGAGGGCAACAAATAATGCTTGAAATTAAAAATGTTCATAAAACGTTTAATCCTAACACAATTAATGAAAAAAAGGCTCTTCGTGGCATTGATTTAGTTCTCAACGAAGGTGATTTCGTAACGGTTATCGGAGGTAACGGCGCAGGCAAATCAACTATGCTTAATATGATTGCAGGTGTTTACCCCGTTGATTGCGGAACTATTACGGTTGACGGCATTGACGTTACAAAGCTTCCTGAGCATAAAAGAGCCAAATATATCGGCAGAGTTTTCCAAGACCCTATGAACGGTACAGCCGCCGATATGCAAATTCTTGAAAATCTTGCTCTTGCAAAGAGAAGAGGCAATCACAGAGGCTTGGCATTCGGCGTTACAAAAAAAGAAAAAGAAGAATATGTTGAAGTTCTTAAAAGCCTTGATTTAGGACTTGAAACAAGGCTTACATCTAAAGTAGGACTTCTTTCAGGCGGTCAAAGGCAGGCTGTTACGCTTCTTATGGCAACACTTAAAAAGCCTAAAATTTTGCTCCTTGATGAACACACGGCGGCACTTGACCCTAAGACAGCTAAAAAGGTGCTTGACCTTACGGAAAAAATTGTTGCAAGGGATAATCTTACAACAATTATGATTACTCACAATATGAAAGACGCTATAAATATAGGCAATCGTCTTATTATGATGAACGAGGGCAAAATTATTTATGACGTATCGGGCGAGGAAAAGAAAAATCTTACTACCGCTGACCTTCTTGCAAAATTTAAGGTTACCTCAGGCGGAGAAGAATTTGACAACGACCGTGTTCTTCTTTCAACAGAGGCAGACGAATAAATTTTATACAAAAATATTTTATGGGCGAGCAGTGCTTGCCCATATTTTTTAGGTGATTAGATGAACAACAAAGCAGGTTTATATATTCATATCCCTTTTTGCAAATCGAAATGTCCTTATTGCGATTTTTACAACGTAAAATATGACAAGGCGCTTAGCGAAAAATATGCCGACGAATTAATCAAAACAATGGCTGATTATTCAGGCGAATTTGACACAGTTTATTTCGGCGGCGGTACTCCGTCGATTTTAGAAAGTGAATTAATCGCCAAAATTTTAACATCTGCAAAAAATCGTTTTGATATAGATAAAAATTCCGAAATAACGATTGAATGTAACCCGTCAAAAAACCTTGAAAAAGATTTTTACACCTATGCAAAATGCGGAATAAACAGAGTAAGCATAGGTATGCAAAGCGCAAGAAACGAAGAACGCTTTGCACTTGGAAGAAGCGCAGGGCAAACGGAAGTTGCAAAGGCTGTTAACGACGCTAAAAAAGCAGGAATAAGTAACATAAGCCTTGACGTTATGCTCGGCACTCCCAAGCAAACTCTCTCCTCTCTTGATGAAACTTTTGAATTTATCGACAAAATGAACGTTACCCACATAAGCGCATATATGCTTAAAATTGAAAATGGCACAAGATTTTTTGACCTAAAGGACAGGCTCAACCTTCCCGACGAGGACACGGTTTGCGAAATGTATTTAAAAACAATAAAATCCCTTGAAGCTCTCGGCTTTAATCAATATGAAATAAGCAATTTTTCTAAGCCGTCGTTTGAAAGTAAACACAATACAAAATATTGGATTTTAGACGATTATTTAGGCTTAGGCAAAAGCGCACACTCTCTTTGGCACGGCAAAAGATTTTATTATGATACCGATTGGTCGCTTAAAAGTGAAGGAGAGGTTGATATTGAGGAAGAACGAATTATGCTCGGCTTAAGGCTAAATTGCGGAATTGATAAATCGCTTATAAAAAAAGACTTTTCACGCTTTGTAAAAATGGGGCTTATGAAAGAAAGCGAAAACAAAATTGCACTTACAAGCGAGGGAATGCTTGTTTCTAATTTAATAATCGGCGAGCTTTTGTAAACAATAGCCTTAGAGGTGAGTTTATGAAAGGTGAAAAATACAAGAAAAAATATCAATTAAGCAAAGATACGGATTTGACGAATAAATATTTAACTTCCATAACAAATCCAACCGTTCAACCTGACAGAAAAACGGAAATGGGAGTACCTATCCCCGACACGCAAAACGTTGAATACTCAAAAGAATACGAAGAAGAAAATAAGTTATAAAAAAGACTGTCGATAAAGCGGCTAAACCGCACCGAATAAAATAAATAAACCTATTTGCCTCCCTTGCAAAGGGTGCGGGTCTCCGGTGGAGACCTCTGCACTTTAGTGCAGAAGCACCGACCGACACGACAGGGGAGACGGTGGGTGCAACTTGTTGCACTCAGAGGGATTGGAAAAGGGTCAAGGACATCGAGTCCTTGACCCTTTTGGCGCTTTCCGTCTTTTGCTCGGGGGAGTGAATTGTGCAAAGCACAAGAGACACGTGGCTCCAAATTCACGTGTGAATTTGGGAGAAACAGTACAGTGTACTGTTTCATAGCAAGTGGATAAAACAGCTCCCACTCGCAAAATACGAAATTTATCTCACTTTCTCGAAGTCTTGCCAACGTGCAGAAATTAATTATAAACTTTTCTGCACGCTGAAGCTGCCACGCAAAAAAGTGACAGCCGTTAATCTTTTATTTTTCTTTATTTTATTACCTTATATCCTGCATCGGTAACAGCTTTTTCAAGAACGGATAAATCAACGTCCTTATCAAGCACAACTTCTGCCTCGCATTTTTCGTGGCTTGCACTTGCTTCTTTAACACCGTCGATTGCCTCAAGTGCTTTTTTAACGGCAGCCTCGCAATGAGGGCACATCATTCCCTCAATCTTAATAGTTTTTGTCATATTATTTTCCTCCTTATTTTGAGCGGCGATATTAAGCTTAATATCAACCGGCTTTTTCTTTTTATCACGCTTTGGCGAATGAACTTTTACGAGATTAAGCCTGAGCGCATTAGTAACAACACAAAAGCTTGAAAGGCTCATTGCCGCCGCACCGAACATAGGATTAAGAGTCCAGCCGAATATCGGAATCCACACACCTGCTGCAAGCGGAATACCGATAATATTATAAATAAATGCCCAGAAAAGATTTTCGTGGATATTGGTAAGCGTTTTTCTGCTTAGCCTGATTGCACCCGACACGTCGGTAAGCTTACTGTTCATAAGCACAACGTCTGCCGCATCTACCGCAACGTCGGTACCTGCACCGATTGCGATACCCACATCGGCACGTGTAAGCGCCGGTGCATCGTTTATTCCGTCGCCAACCATTGCTACCTTGCCGTAGGCCATAAGTTCTTTAATAACGCTTTCCTTGCCGTCAGGGAGCACGTCGGAGATAACGGTATCAACGCCAACCTGCTTACCGATAGCCTTTGCGGTTTTTTCGTTATCACCCGTCAGCATAACAACACGAACACCCATATTTTGAAGTTCTTTAATAGCCTTAGGACTGTCCTCTTTAATAACGTCGGCAACTGCAATTATACCGAGAAGCTTATTATCCCCCATAAACAAAAGCGGCGTTTTGCCGTTTTGAGCAAGTTCTTCTGCCTTATTTTTGATATTATCATCAACAGAAATTTTACTTGAAATAAATTTCATACTTCCGCCTACAACAGTTTTACCGTCAACATTTGCCGACAAGCCGTTGCCTGCAAGCGCCTTGAAAGAAGTTGTATCAAAGCACTTAACATTTTTTTGTTTTGCATATTCACAAACAGCCTTTGCAAGCGGATGCTCGCTCTTTTTTTCTATAGAATAAGCAAGCGACAAAAATTCGTTTTCGCCCACAAATGCAATAACATCCGTAACCTTAGGCTCGCCTTTGGTGATTGTGCCCGTTTTATCAAGAGCAACAATTTGCACTCTGCCTGTTTCCTCAAGCGAAGCCGCAGTTTTGAAAAGAATACCCGACTTGGCTGCCTTACCGTTGCCGACCATAACCGCAACAGGGGTTGCAAGTCCGAGAGCACACGGACAGCTTATTACAAGAACGGAAATACTGCGTGCAAGCGCATAGCCGAAGCTTTGACCTACAAAAAGCCAAACGCAAAGTGCAACAAGCGCAACACCTATTACACAAGGCACGAACACACCCGATACCTTATCTGCAATCTTTGCAATCGGCGCTTTTGTAGCGGCTGCGTCGCTCACCATTTTAATAATTTGAGAAAGTGTTGTATCCTCGCCGACAGCAGTTGCACGGCACTTGATATAGCCCGACTGATTAATAGTTGCACCCGATACCTTATCGCCGACAGCCTTATCAACAGGAATACTCTCACCTGTAAGCGCAGACTCGTCAACAGCCGTTTCTCCCTCAATAATTACTGCGTCAACAGGAACACTTTCGCCGGGTTTTACAACAAAAATATCATTAATCTTAACGTCAGCCACCGCAACAACAATTTCCTTACCGTCTTTGATAAGAGTTGCATTCTTCGGCGCTAAATTCATAAGAGATTTGAGCGCATCCGTCGTTTTGCCCTTTGAATATGCTTCAAGCATTTTGCCCACGGTAATAAGAGTTAATATCATTGCCGCCGATTCAAAATAAAACTCATGCATAAGGCTCATCACTTTTTCGCTGTCGCCTGCAAGCTGAGCAGAAGTCATAATAAAAAGAATAACCGTACTGTAGCCAAACGAAGCGGCAGAGCCAAGCGCAACAAGTGTATCCATATTAGGGCTTTTATGAATTATACCTTTAAAGCCGTTTATGAAGAATTTTTGGTTAATAACCATAACAATTACTGCAAGCAAAAGCTGAGCCAATCCCATTGCGATATGATTATTTTCCATAAAAGACGGAAGTTTCCAGCCCCACATCGTATGTCCCATTGAAATATACATAAGCGGGATAAGAAATATTACCGACCAAATAAGTCTGTTTCTTATTTTGGGCGTTTCGGTGTCCTTAAGTTCATCACTCGATACACTCTCAGCCTTTTTGTCGTTGCCCTTAACACTTGCTCCGTAGCCTGCCTTTTCAACAGCGGCAATTATTGCTTCACTGCTTGCTGTTCCCTCAACACCCATTGAATTTGTAAGCAGACTCACGGCACAGCTTGTTACACCGTCAACAGCATTAACCGCCTTTTCAACCCTTGCACTGCAAGCGGCACAGCTCATACCCGTTACATTATATTGCGTCAAAAAAATCACCTCAAAACTATTTCATTAATTTTTGAAGAGTTTTTAAAAGGTCATCAACCGTTTCGGTTTTGCCTGCCTTAATATCATCTGTAACGCAAGTCTTTATATGCGTTGAAAGAAGCTCTTTATTAAATGAATTAAGCGCCGCATTAGCCGCCGCAACCTGAGTAATGATATCCGTGCAATACGCATCTTCCTCAAGCATACGCTTAATTCCTCTTATTTGCCCCTCAATTCTGTTAAGGCGATTTATAAGTGCCCTTTGCTCTTCATCTGTTCTGTGCTTCGTTTTACCGTGGCAACAGCAACAGCCTTTATTATTATCATTAGTTTCCATTAAATCACTCCTTATACCCTCATAGGGTATCTTGATTATATACCCATATAGGGTATTTGTCAAGAAAAAGGCATAAAAAATAAAGGCGACCGATGGTCGCCCCTACAAAACCAAAAGATTTTGAGTAATACGCAGTTTGCGACGACGAGTTCGCCTTTACGAAAATATTATCAATTTTGCTTTCTTACTATATCATACTCCGAACCGCTCGGTCTAAAATACCTGCACGTCTTGTTTTGCTCCTCGCAAAAGCGGACATATTCGTCCTCGTCAAGCACAAGCGAGCAAAAACATTCGTCCGTTTCCTCGTCATATTCATTATACCAGCATTTTTCGCATAACAAATCCATAATTATCCCTCTTTCACATATTCCAAAACAACAAATGAAGCCGTCAGCCTAATGCTATTCACCCTATCAAGCTTTTTCTTGTCGCTTTCGCTTGTTCTGTAAAAATACGGTGTCATAGAAAACAGCGTTTTTAAATCATCCCTTGAGATATCAAATGTGTTTGAAATTTTATTTTTTGATTTCAAAGTAAAAAGCGAGGTTTCAGGCGCTTTTTCATCATTAAGATACGGTGTATCATAAAGAATATTTTTAAGCTCAATCAAATGATTATCACCGGGAATAACGCTAAAAAGCCTGCCGCCTGACTTAATTACACGGTAAAATTCCTTTTCATTAAACGGTGCAAAAAGATGCATTGCCGTGTCAATCGAATTATCGCAAACGGGAATATGGGCAAGATTTGCCACAAAATAATTATGCTCTTTGCGAGAGGTTGCGGCAAGGCGCACCATTTCCTTGCTGATATCAAAGCCGTAAAGCTCGCCGGAATATTCGTCATAATATCCCTCACCGCAGCAGATATCGAGCACTGTGCCGTTCAATTTTGAGTTGACATAATCACGTAAAAAGGAATAATATCCCTTTTGCAAAAATTCTCGTCTTGCATGAGCCGACTCCCTGCTGTCACCCTTTTTGTCCCCGCTTTTAGACGTCAGCAAAAGATTAACATACCCCTGCTTTGCAAAATCGAATGAGTGATTATTGTCACATTTAAGCGTTTTGCCGAAAATGTTTAATTTTTCACCGCAAACAGGGCAAGTTAAAATATTCATAAATATTACCTAAAATATTATCTATTAAAACGGGTAATCACTGGTGAGACTTCGAGAAAGTGAGATAAATTTCGTATTTTGCGAGCGGGTGCTGTACGTGG
>OHNK01000531.1_pt1 | contig 24271 bp, 19 predicted proteins | sample 1569551 | NCBI WGS metagenome assembly OHNK01 (sample SAMEA3879518, study PRJEB24766) | human gut metagenome | biome: human-associated habitat; feature: feces | place: USA | collected 1985/1987 | reverse complement strand
ACTGGACGTTCGCCTCGCGATTCCTTCGGCGCAAAGCGCCTGCGGAATGGAGATTAAAGTGAAAAAGCAGGAGGCATGAATGGGGAAACAAAACGATGCTTTTACGGCGTATTTAGGTCGTGCAGAGGTGTTGGCGGATCTGTACAATGGTTGCTTATATCAGGGAGAGGAGGTTGTGCAGGCAGGCAACCTGTGCGAGGTACAGCAGTTTTATCAACAAGGATTGTCAGAGCGCGTGAAAAGACCAACTGCCAGAAGGCGGGAGCGGGATGCGATTCGGGCATTTTGGAACGAGAAAAGTTATGTTTTGCTGGCAGCAGAAGCGCAGAATCAGCCGCATTTGACGATGCCGTTTCGCTGTATGGAATATGATCTGGCAGAATATGCCAGACAGCTTCGCTATATCCGGCTGAAAAGTGAGGGAAAATTAAAAACCGGTGTAGAGTATTTAAGCAAGATGGGCAGAAACGATCATCTGACGCCGATCGTTACGATCGTGCTGTATCATGGCACGGAGTCGTGGGATGCTCCAAAGAAGCTCAGCGAAATGATGGAGCTGGAAGAGATTGACCCGATTTTAAAACAGATGGTGCAGGAATACCAGATTTATGTGTTTTCGTTGGAGGAGTTGCAGGAGGAATATTTCCAGACAAATCTGCGCGAACTGATTGGTTTGATGAAACGGCGCAGCAGCAAGACAAAAATTCAGGAATACTGCAGAAAACATGCAGATCGGATCAGCAGAATGGACGTAGCGACTTACGATATGATCTGCGTGATGTTAAATCTGAAAGAACTACAGGACAAGAAAGAAAAATATCTGGAAAACGGAAAGGAGTATATTGATATGTGCAAAGCGATGGAAGAATGGGCAGAGGAACTGAGAGAAGAGGGAAAAAGTGTTGGAATGAAAGAGGGCGAACAGCGTGGAATGCAAAAGGCGAAAGAAAGTACGCTGAAGCTGGTTGCCAAAATGTCAGAGAATGGGGACACAGAGTATATTGCAAGGTTGATGGAGCCGGAAGTCTATCGGAGGATGATGGATAAATACGGAATGGAGTAATTGAGAAAGTACATTATAAGGAAATAACGCTTGCAGAAGAAAATAAAATTGTCGGAAAAGCTGATGGAGAAGCAAGGAAATATCCGTGTAAATCTGGAGATGCAGGTTTTGGATGAGGGAAATTGGAATGAGCGTGGAGTGTATTATCTGGCAGAGAATCTGTTGGATCTGAAAAAGGGAGAAGATTATAAAAACCTGAAAACAACGGTACAGATTGGAATTCTTGATTTCGATTTGTGGAAATCCGGAAAGAATCCGTTTTATCAGGTATACGAGCTGTGGGACACGGAGCATGACCGCGTTTTTACAAATAAAATGAAGCTTTGTGTACTGTCTTTACAGCAGGCAGAAAAAGCGGAAGAAAGAGAGCGACAGTCGGGCTTGTACGACTGGGCAAAAACGCTGACTGCAGAAACCTGGGAAGAACTACAGGAATTGTCAGAGAAAAATGAAAAAATAAAGGAGGCAGTGGAGACGATGATTACATTGACAGAGGACGAAAGAGTCAGAATTGAGTGTATGAGGCAGGAGAAGGCAGAGAGGGACTGGATCAACGCGATGAATTATGCTACGGAACAGGGAGAAGAGCGTGGTGTAGCTCGTGGAATGAAAATGGGAATTCAAAAAGGAATGAAACAGGAACGGGAAAATACGCTGAAGCTGGTTGCCAAAATGTCGCAGAATGGGGACACAGAGTATATCGCAAGGTTGATGGAGCCGGAAGTATTTGAGCAAATGGCGGCAAAGTATGGGATGAAAGCGTAGGAATATAAGGTGTAAAAGGAAACCTGTAACAAAAAACTGGCGGAAGAATGATGTAGCTTACGATTCTCTGAAAGAAAGCAATAAAATAAGAAGTGGAGTTGAATGAGGCAGTGATCCCATGAAAAGTGGGTATCGCTGCCTTTTTTATAAATTATGGTTTGGTAAGTGCTTTTACTTCTTTTAAGACGATATTCTGTACTTCAGGACTGAGCTGTTCAAAGTAGGAAAGCAAAAGAATGGATTGATTGTTATGGGCAGAGGTGGGAAGAGACGGAATATCGGAATTTCCAAGCAGATAGTCTGTTGTTACATGAAAGATAGAAGCAATTTCCAAAAGGGATTTGAAGTCTGGTTCTCTGTAGCTGTTGACATATCCACTGACAGTTGACTTGGAAATGTTCAGGGCAGCAGCCAGATCACGCTGGGAAATAGACTGATCTTCCATGAGTTGTTTCAGGCGTTCTCCAAATGATGTCATGCATGATCCTCGATATGGTGTTGTAAAGTTAATATATAGTCTGGTTTCAAAATGATTGTAACAAAACGGCTATAAATAGAAACAAATGGACGCGAAATGAATTGACAGGACGCGAAAAGAGAACTAAAATCAATATAAAGATGAATGATATAAAGGAAATCAGAGTCTGAGTCTGAGGGGGAAGCAGATGAGTTTGAGAATAGCAATATGCGTTCAGAATAAAGCTTACGCAGAAAGACTAAAAAAATATTGGGACAAGAATTATAGAGATAAATTAGAGGTCAGCGTATTTTCAAATTTTGAGTGTATGGCAGAGTATCTGAAAAAATATTCTGCTGATTTTGTATTGCTCGAAGAATTGTGGAAAGAAAATGTTGAATCCCTGAAAGAGTGTCCTCCATATGCACTTTTGACAAAGCAGGAATATTATGTGGAACAAAAACAGGGAGCTCCGGCTTCGATCAGGATGTATCAGCGTGGAGATGAGCTCTATAAGGAAGTAATCCGGGAGTATGCAAACTCCGGACAGGTAAAAAAAGAAGCAAATGTTTCTGCAAAAAAGGAGAAAGAATGCAGAACCTATGTATTTTTATCTGCTGGAGGGGGACGTGGCGCATCGACAGTATCAGAAGCTTTTGCCAGAAGATGTGCGAAGCAGGGAAATGTATTAAAGCTTGATCTGCAGTTTTGCAGTGGAATGGAAACATCGGTAAAAAATCTGGATGACATTTTGTTTGCGTTAAAAAGCAGGAGATATATTCTGCCGTTGAAGCTGGAGGCTGATGTAAGAATTTCAGAAGACGGGGTTGCAACGTTTGGTATTTGTGAGAATCCGATTGATTTATTGCATGTTTCCCGTGAAGAAATGAGACAGCTTTTGAAGGCTATTGAAGAATCAGGAGATTATAACACAATCATTATTGATATGGATGGGATCTTTGGAGAAAAAGAGCGGGAAATATTGTGCTGTGCAGACCGAATTGTTTGTGTTGCAGATGAAAGCAGAGAATGTGTCAATAAATTTCAGAGATTATATCAGGCGATTTTAGCACTGCAGCAGCTTGAAAAGCAGGAAATCATTTCCAAGATGGCAGTTTTTTTGAACAGATTTCAGTCGTCTGTCCGTCCGGCAAAATATGGAAGTGAAGTCGAGGTATGTGGATTCGCAGTGAAATATAAGGAAGCGGAGCAGAAAGATATTATATATACGATGGAAGCCACTGCTGATTTCAGCAATATATAAAAGCGCGTGGATGGATGAAAAATGACTAGAGAAGAAAAAAGTGAAATTGTCGAAAAGATAAGAAAAAAAATTCTGGAAGCTACAAATTTTGCGGTGATGTCAGAAACAGATCTAGAAGACGCAATTCTCCAAATGCTGGATGAAATGTTTCAGGACGTATACATACCGATTGAAGAAAAAGCGGACATTACAGATCAGGTATACAGCGCTATCCGCGGACTTGGAATTTTGGACAGTATTATTCATGACGATACAATTACGGAAGTTATGATCAATGGACCGGATCATGTGTTTATTGAACAAAACGGCAGGGTACGCAGAATTTCAGATACCTTTGAAAATGAGCAGAAATTAGAGGATATTATTCAGCGTGTCGTTGGAATGGCAGGGCGTGAAGTCAATCAGGCAAATCCGATCGTAGATACCAGACTTCCTGATGGTTCCCGTGTGAATGTGGTTTTGCCGCCGATTTCGTTAAATGGGGCGATTGTAACAATACGAAAGTTTTCAAAGGAACCGATGACGATTGCAAAGCTGATTGAATATGGATCCATCACGCAGGAGATTGCAGACGTTCTGGAAATTCTGGTAAAGGCGAAATACAACATTTTTATTTGCGGAGGAACTGGCTCTGGAAAAACGACCTTTTTAAATGCCGTCTCTCATTTTATTCCAAAGGATGAGCGAATTATTACGATTGAGGACTCTGCAGAGCTGCAGATAGAAGGTCTGGATAACCTGGTAAGCCTGGAAACAAGAAATGCGAATACTGCCGGAGTCGGAGCTGTAACAATCCGGGATCTGATCCGTTCTTCTCTGCGTATGAGACCGGAGCGGATCATTGTCGGGGAAGTACGAGGAGCAGAAGCACTGGATATGCTTCAGGCGATGAATACCGGTCATGACGGTTCCCTGTCTACCGGTCACGCCAACTCTACGAAGGATATGCTGAGCCGTTTGGAAACGATGGTGCTGACCGGTGCGGAGGGATTGCCGCTGGATGCGGTACGTCAGCAGATCGCATCAGCAATTGATATTATTATCCATCTGTCCAGATTGCGTGACAGAAGCAGAAAAACGATGGAAATCACGGAAGTGACAGGATATGAAAACGGGCAGATTCAGCTGAATCCGTTATATGTGTTTGAAGAAGACGAAAATAGTACCCTCGAACGGGTAAGCGGGAGTTTAAAGCGCACGAAAAATCCGCTTGTGAATCAGCTCAAGCTGAGGATAGCAGGAATCAATCTCGAAATTTAACGAAAATGAGGAATGCCTGTCAGATACAGGAAATAGGGAGAAAAGAATGAAACGGAAAGAGAAAAAAGAAGAGTACACAGGTCTGTTTCATAACGCGGATGATTATGGAATTTACCATATGACAGCACAGCAGAGGATACTTGGGTTTGTGGTCGGAATGATTGCAGGAGCTGTTGTGTTCCAGATCTTTTTTGGACTGTGGATATTCAGTATTATTGCGGCAGCAGGATGTGGAATAGTAGGGATTCTGGCTTATAAAAACATCCTCCATAAAAAGAGAAATGCATTACTGCTTTTGGAATTTCGGGACATGCTGGAATCGATCAGCACATCGCTGGGCAGCGGTAAGAATACGACACAGGCGTTTTCAGATGCGCGGTCAGATATGAAAAATCAGTATGGAGAACAGGCGGATATTGTGAAAGAGCTGGACATTATATTGAGCGGTCTGGAAAGCAATGTGACGGCAGAAGTGCTGTTAAAGGATTTTGCGAAAAGAAGCCATAATGAAAATATTCAGAATTTTGCTGACGTGTTTTCAGTGGCCAATCGAACGGGCGGAAACATTCGGCAAATTGTGTATGAAACGAAAAATGTAATCAACGACAAGATCAATGTGGAACAGGAAATTCAGACACTGATCAGCGGAAAGAAAAACGAATTAAACATTATGATGGTCTTGCCTCTGATTGTAGTGACACAGGTAAAATCCATGCAGGCGTCGGATACAACCGGCGATATGATTTTTAATTTTATTGTCCGTCTGGCAGCACTGGCGATGTTCGCGCTTGCCTATATAATCGGGAAAAAGTTTATGAAGATCGAAGCGTAAAAGAATATTGTTCGATCATTTGGAAAGACAGAGGTGAGGGAAAATGACAGACATCATACTGGCAGGTGTCGGAACAATTCTTGGAATGTTCTGGTTTTATCTGATGATAAAAGGAAGCAGGAGATATGCCGCATATATCCGCGCCTTGGATGGCTCTGAATATTTTATGAAAGAGCTTTTCGGAATTGGGTACTATGCGCTGGAACGCTTTCCGGTAGATATGAATACCGCCCATTTCCGCAAAAGACAGGGATGTTTATCTGAGCTGAAGGGAAAACGGAATGCATCATTTTATGTACAGGCAGATCTGGCGGCGCAGGTCACATATATTTTGACAGTGGTATCTTTTGGAAGCCTGTTAGCCGTATGGATGGGAGATACTTCGATCCTGTTGCTGGCAGCGCTTCTGGGCGTAGTATTGGTGATTTATGTGGAAGCCGATGAGGACAGCAGGTTAGAAAAACGGCATCAGAGTATCCAGAGGGATTTTCCCCATGTGCTGTCGCAGCTATCCCTGCTGATCAATGCGGGAATGCCGTTGAGGGAAGCGATAGAATCTGTTGCTTCCAGAGGTGGAAGCATCTTTTATGAAGAAATCCGCCTGTTGCTGGAGGATATGAAAAACGGTGTTCCGGACTATGAGGCGCTGCAGAAATTTGCAGATCGTTGTGGAATTCCGGAAGTGAGAAAATTTTCCAGTATTATGATCCAGAATATGAAGAAGGGCAGCTCGGAACTGGCCTACGCGCTGATGGATCTTTCGTCTGAAGTATGGAGAATGCGGGTAAACAGCGTCCGGGAAGAGGGAGAAAAAGCTTCTGCAAAACTGCTGATTCCGATTTTTATGATTTTTGGCGGAATTTTAATAATGGTCGCTGTTCCGATGCTTCGTGGGTTAAATTTTTGATCTTAACCGGTTTGGAGATGTCCGGATAAGATAGATAAAAACGGTACTAGGAATAAAATGTACGGTGAGAAAAAGGAGGAAGAAAAATGCTGGATTATGAAGTAAGGGCAATGCTTGCTTGGCAGAGAGCCAAAGTTGCGGCAATGAAAGGAATCAGAGAATTCCTTACAGATGAAAACGGAGATACGAATATGATTTCGATTATCGTTGTGTTGATGATTGTGTTGGGGCTTGCAGCAGCATTTAGAAAGAATATACAGGATTTTGTACAGGATTTATGGACTAAAATTGAAAGTAGTCAGACTGACGTAAAAACAGGAATTACTTTGCACTAAATAGCTCCACATCCCCACAGGGAAGATATCACATCTTCCCTGTGGAAAATCAGTTTTGAAATGAGGACTACAAATGAAAAAGTTACTTGCAGCTGCATTGATCCTTTGCATGGTCGGTGCATGGGGAAGCATTGCATATCGAAATATAGCAGTTCCGAATGAATACGAAAATAACTATGCGAAAGCCAGGGAAGCCTTTGAACAGGGATATTATGTGGAAACGTTAAACTGGCTGGAAGAAGCAGAAAAAATAGAAGACACTTATGAACTGGAATGTCTGAAACGGGATACCTATCAGCAGATGGGAAATTTCAACGAATACAATACGCTTTGCAGGCAGCTGATCCAGAGCCATCCGGAGGATGTATCCAATTATGAAAAGATAGCCCAGTATGATTGGGATACTGCCAATTACAAAAGTCTGATAAAGGAGCTTCCGGAATATCTTGGGTTATTTCCGGAGAGTGAAGTGCTCAAGACAGTATCGGAAGATCTCGCCCATACATGGGAACTGGTGCAAAGAGGCTACTATGATGTAGTGTATGCGACGGATACTTCTTTGAAACTGTATAAGGAAATACAGGGTGACAATGAGGAAGAAGAACTGGATTGTGTGATTACAGATAATGCCGGAAATAGCATATTTGATTATGGCTATCGGGATGCGGCGGTTTCGAAGGACGGTTATTCTGCAATGGTATGTGATCAGGATGGCACATGGACAAATGTAAATCTGTCAAATCAGCTTCTCGCTAAAAATGAAGACAGAGCGTATGAGAAAATCGGAAGCTTATCTGCAGAAAATATTGCAACAGCAGTTCTGGATGGAAAGTATCGTTTTGTTAATTCAGAATTAAAAATGTGGGAGATCGAATGGGACGACGCTGCAACCTTTTCGAATGGAATCAATGCGGTTTGTAAGGATGGAAAATGGGCGATTGTTACAGTGGCAAACTGGCAGGGAGTCGAAACCTATCCTTATGTGGATGTTGCCAGAAATCGATATGATTATGTGATGACGGCAGGACGTATTGTAGCGGCAGACGGACAGGGATATTTACTGCTGGATCAGGATTTAAATCCGGTTGGGGAACAGCATTATGATGAGATAAAAGCGTTTGAAAGCGAACAGCCGACAGCCTTTAAAAAAGGGGAAAAATGGGGATTCCTTGCGAAGGATGGAACCTGTGTGCTGGAGCCGGAGTATGAAGATGCAGAACCGTTTGTCAATGGATATGCGGCGGTAAAGCAGAACGGCTTATGGGGCTATATTGATCTGACCGGGGAAATGATCGTAGAACCGCAGTTTGCAGAGGCACAGTCTGTACGGAAGGAAGGAATTGCCTATGTAAAGAATGCGGACGGTTACTGGGATTATCTGATTTTATATCAGCTTTATTACCAATCATAAGAGGATTTGCTATGTGGCTACAGATTGTTTTGGATCTTTTATCCACGCTGTTTGTTCTGTTCTTTTTCTGGAAATATCAGGTAATTACATTCCAGGGTAAAGAGGAAGCAGCAGAATCCGGAGAACAGGATAAAAGCAGGAAGATTTCCAAAAAGAATGGAATCATTGCGGTAGTTGTTCTGATCCTGAGCGGTTTGTTTTACGTTTTTTTCATGAAGCAGGAGCCGGAATGGATAACGCTTTTAAGGTTTGCCCTGATGTATGCGATTACCTTTGCGGCAGCCGGAATTGACCATATGAGTCAGAAAATTCCGAACAGTCTGATCGGGATCGGTCTGATCGGAGGAACAGCTGTGCTGATCGTACAGTTATTTGAAAATCCGGGAAATCGTCCGGAGATTGCCTTGGGATCTCTGGCAGGTCTGATCGGAAGTCTGATTTTTATGTGGATATTGGCGCTGCTGACAAAGCATGGAATCGGGTATGGAGATGTGAAGCTATTTGCCGTGATCGGATATCTGGCAGGACTTCGCTATGCATATGGAATTTTATTTTATGCGGCGTTATTTGCAGCCGGGTACGGCGGGGCGCTGTTGTTGCTGAAAAAAGCGAAAAAGCAGCACAAAATGGCCTTCGCTCCGTTTATTTTTGCAGGGATGTACCTGGTATGCGCATTTGCAGGATAAAAATGGTTGGTTGTATTTGGAACTGATGTTGGAGGCAATATGAAGATGCGGGGAGGAAAAAAACGGTCAGAGGAAGGTGTTGTTGTAATCGAGGCGACCTATGTGGTTGTCGTAGCACTTTTGATGATCGTTTTTTTGATGAATGCCGGAGTGATGTACTATAACAGAATGGTTGTAACGGCGGTTGCAGATGAAGCTGCGGCGAGCATAGCGAATAACTATGGTGCTCCCGGCAGAGAACCGTTCTATTCCTATATTGCGCCGGACGATTACAGTAAAGCAGATCCATATCGATATCTGAATTCGAAAAAGCTGCAGAACAGTGTAGAGAAAAAGGGAAAATGGTATGCCAGCTATTCGCTTGCCAAGGATGAATGGAATACAAAAAAAAGAACGGATTTTTCTGATGTTACGGTAGAGTATGGAAGAAATGACATGGGACTGGATACGGTAACCGTTTCGATTCAGACAACTTATCCAGTATTCGTACTCAATCCGATGTCTTTTTTCGGTTTGGATCCCCAGTATTCGGCAACCGCTGTTGGAACGGCAGTGTGTTATGATCCGATTCACGAGATGAATGGGGTTGCATTTTCCAATGAGTTGAAGAATAAGGCGATTGGAATGTCTAAGATTGCCGGAATTTTGGATAAAGCGCTTGGTATTATACAGAAAATCGTGAATCTGAAAAAATAATTTGAATCTATAGTGAACAGATGCAAAGGAGAAATCCATATGTTTTCATGGTTTATCAGGAACAGAAAAGGATCTATTACAATCATGATATCGGCACTGTTAATTGCCGTTTTATCGATGAGCTCTACCTTAATTGAAATCGCAAAATATCGCAGTATGGAAAGAGTGTTTAAGGAAGCGGAAGAAAATGCCGCATTTTCCGTGCTTTCCCAGTATGACAGGGATTTATATGAAAATTTCGGGCTTCTGGCGATTTCCAATACGGTTGGAGAAGAGCAGCTGGTCAATTATCTGAATAAGAATCTGAACAATAAACGCGAAAGCCTGACAGAAGACGTTTTGGTGGATAAACTGTATGATCTTGGGCAAAAAGAAGTGCTGCGGACACAGATTATGGAATTTTGTGCTTACCGTGCGCCGTATTCCCTTGTAAACAATGGACTGAATATTGAAGCAACTCTGCAATCCCTGATTGAAAATGTAGAGGACAATCTGCCGTTTTTAAATACAATTTCTTCCATTCTGGGAGTTGCGGATACAACATTAAAAATCTGGGATCAGATGGGAAAAGTAAGTGATGCGGGAAAAGAGTATAAAGATACACAGAATGAATATGAAAATGATCTGGAAGCATTTAATAAAGCGGTAGAGCAAAGAGATGCGTATACTGCAGCGTATGAAGCACAGAAAAGTTATGAAGAAGAACATGGCGAACCGGAGGAGGGAGCCATCAGCGAAGAAGAGTATCAGACGCAGCTAAAGGCATTGAATGACGAAGTAAAAAATAAGGCAAATGTTACCCGTTCAACTCTCGAAGAATTGAAAGAAAAGACAAAAAATTTTGACGAAAAGGCATCCGGTTTTCTGGACAGCTTTGAAAATCTGGGATCGAAACTGGTAAAAGTAGAAGTAAGTACTTCAAAGTGGGAGAACGCGAAGGAAAATGCTTCTTCGGTTGAAAACGGGGGATCGGAAAAAATAGCTGCTGCGTGGGAATCAGAACAGAACAAGATCGTCGATAATTTTAATGAAGGATATCAGAAAACGAAGCAGGTTGGGGATACACTCAGCAAACAGCTGCGTATCAGCAGGGAGATTAAGATAGATGCTGCTATTGAAGAGATGGAACAGCAGAGGATTCGCCTTGGAAAGGAAGCAGAGCAGCTTGAAACAGATGAAAAAATTTCGAGCATAGCGGGATCAACTGCTTTTTCCATGGCAGTTGGAGTGGCGCTTACCGTTGCGGAAACGGCAGTCCAGTTTGTAAAACAGATCGCGGAGGGGCTTCAGAGTATAGCACGATTCATTAACGCACTTGAGATGGCATGGCAGGAAGACGACCCTATTTATGGAAATAATATTTTAAACACTTCGCTTCTGGCACAGCTTTCCGGGCATGCCAATCAAGGCGCAATGTGGGGAGTCCATAACGTTTTTGCAGATGTGGACGGAAGCCTGGCAAGCAGTAGAATTCAGGACGCTTCCAAAGTAGCGGGAATGGTTGGATTTGATGTGGGAAGCTTAAATCAGGGAAGGACAGATGCGGAAAATTATACTCTGCAGAATTCACTGAATCATTTTTATGGCGAATTTACGAAATTTGTTGCTGCCTCTACTGCTTTGGTTGTATCAGGAGCCGGACTGATCATCAACGTACTCACGGTATGGAGTACAATCATAAATATTATCAGTTTTGTTGTATGCGCGATCACGTTTGTAGCGAGCCTGATTGAGCTATGTCAGGTGATGAGCCGGGCGATGCAGGATGGAAGCTTGGCAACTTATATTTATCAGAGATTGTATGCGGCAACCTATGCCTGTGAGATGTTCAGTAATTTTACAACAGATCTCGGAGGCGATACGAGGCTGAATGGCAGCAGTTATTTTGATTTCTCAAATATTGATATTGGAACGGACTGTTTTGATGTTGCCAATGCGGAATATATTTTTTCAGGGAGTGCAATTGAAAAAGTAAATCTGAAGAGTGTTGTATTGTGGATTGTCTGCATTCGAATGCTGAGTAATATTCCGGCAGTACTTACAAACCAGGAGGTCATGGAACTGGTAAACAGCCTGATGGGAACCGGTATTGGTGCAGTTGTCGGAGTGATCCTGTTTTTCGCAGTATGTGCGTTGGAGGCACTGTTAGATAAACTGTTGCTGGTAAATGGCGGAAGTGTACCGATCATTAAAACAGAAGGATATAAGCAGAGTATTAGGCGCAGTCGCTGCGGCAGCGGGACTTTTGGCAGGGACTGTATATGCAAAAGAAGAGATTCAGATTATGCAGACGATTACAAATCAGAAGCAGCTGGAAATTTATGCAAAACCTCCTGAACTGCCTGAAACTGTCTCTGTTCAGATCGGGAGAGATTCCTGTGAGGATGTTCAGATCGTTGATTTACAGGAAGCTCAGAAAAAAATACAGACGCTTATTTTTCTGGATAATTCTCTCTCCATAACAGAAGGCAATCGTGGAAAAATAAAGGAATTTCTGAATACCTATCTGGATGAAAAATATCAGAATGATGAAGTGAGCCTGTACCTGTTTGGAGAAGAAGCAAAGCCGGTTATAGAAAAATCTGCTGATGGAGAAGAAGTAAAGCAGGCGCTTGAAACAGTAGAATATACCGATAAGAATTCCTGGTTGATCGACGCTGTTTATGATGTGCTAAAGACGCATGAGAACGATGCAGTTTATACAAGAGTGATGATTATTTCGGATGGTGTAGACGAGAAAACCATTGGCTATACAAAGGAAGAATTTGCAGATTTACTGGGAAGCACAGGCGTTCCGATGTATGCAGTTGGATGTGTTTACAAACAAAATCAGAATGCATTGGAACAGTTTTTTGCGCTTTCCAGAAAAACGGCGGGAGCTGCTTTTTTATTAGATGATATCTCCGATGAAAACGAAATTGCAGCTAAGCTGCTGGAAGACAGCAACATTTCCTGTATTACGGCAACCATTCCGGAGGCACTTCAGGATGGAAGTGAGAAAGCTGTACAGATCAAGTTACAGGGTTCTGATGGGGAAACGGAAGTTCGTACACAGGCGAGAATGCCGTTTGGAGAGGCTGCAGAGGCAGTCAATACGGAGAATACGGAAAACACAGTGGCTTCTGAGCCTGAGGAAGCGGAGACGACAGCAGAGGAACCGGAAACAACAGAAAAAGAAACTGTTTTGGTGGAAGAAAGCGAAAGCGAAGCAGAAAATCAGCAGAATACGGAGAAGGCCTTTGATCCGGTAACAGTAGTCGCGATCCTTGCAGTTATTGCCGGAATCTGCTTTCTGATTGTCAGAAAATGGAAAAACGGGAAAGACGGAAAAAAGGAAAAGGCGCCTAAAACAAAAAAAGAAAAGAAAGCAAAGGAAAAGGAGCTGGAATTAAAGCTTCCGGAAATGTCGGTAAACGAAAATGCAGGGAAAAACGTAATACCGATGGAAAAGCAAGACAGTGACGAAACTTGTCTGATGGAGGATGGTGGAGAAACCCTGTTTATGGATGGGACCAATGCAGGCAGCTGGAAGGATGAAATCTTATTACTCCGACTGCAGGATATGGATCATCCGGAGCGTGTTTTCCAATATCCGGTTGCGGGAAACGTATTTATAGGCAGAACGGCGGAAGCAAACCAGATTGTACTGGATTATGACCGTTCAGTATCCGGACGGCAGTGCAGAGTTTATGCAAAGGGAGATCGTATTTTTGTGGAAAATCTCAGCAATGTGAATATAACGCAGGTAAACAGTGTGAAAGTAGAACGGGATATCCAGATCCATTCCAGCGATATTCTGAAAATGGGACACGTTCAGATGCGGGTGCAGCTAATTCGAAAATGAGACAGACGAATGCAGCTGGTGGGAGAAAAGAGGAATTGACATGTCTGGTTTGACAGGAAGTGAATTACTTTTTTACGGAGGCCTGGCAGGGATGGTTGTTGTACTTTTGGGCGCAGTAATTGCAGTAATTCTGTTTTGGAGCAAAGGTAAAAAACTGAAAAAGACATTGGAGGAGGAATACGGAGAGCCATGTCACAGGTAATTGCCGGAATTTATGAAATAGACCGACCGATCGGAGCCGGGGGTGTCGGAACCGCATATCTTGGATGGCATCTGCGTTTGAACAAGCAGGTAGTACTGAAAGCAGACCGGCGGACGCTTGCGGCAAAACCGGAGTCGTTGCGCAGGGAAGTTGATCTGCTCAAAAGCCTGAGTCATACATATATTCCACAGGTGTATGACTTTGTGGAAGAAAATGGTGTGGTCTATACGGTTATGGATTACATAGCAGGGGAAAGCCTGGATAAACCGTTGAAACGTGGGGAAAGGTTTGAACAGCCGCGTGTGATCAGATGGGCGTGTGAACTTCTGGAAGCGTTATGTTATCTGCATAGCAGACCGCCGTATGGAATCCTTCATGGAGATATCAAACCGGCGAATATTATGTTGAGACCGGATGATAGAATTTGTCTGATTGACTTTAATATTGCACTGGCATTGGGAGAAAACGGAGCGGTAAAAGCCGGATCGAGCAGAGGGTATGCTTCACCGGAGCAGTATGCGGAAGCCATACCGGAACCAGGCAGTGCTGTTTCGGAAAGAAAGGGAAAAAATGAAACAGCATCAACAGAAACCGTATGTACAGAGAAAACACCGGATGCAACAGAAAACTTGGAGTGTACAAAGACGCTTAGCATGCCAGGCAGCGTCGGAAGCAATTCGGGAAGCAGTTCACAAAGCAGCGGCAGGCTGTTGGATGCCAGATCCGATATTTATAGTCTGGGTGCTACGCTGTACCATCTGATTTCCGGGAAAAGACCGGAACCCGAGGCAGATAAGGTTGTGCCCCTGACGCCGGATGTATGCAGCAGGGCTGTTGCAGCAATTATCCAAAAAGCAATGGAGCCGGATCCTGGAAACAGGTATCAGAGTGCACAGGAAATGCTGGAAGCGTTTCGGACACTCGGAGAAAAGGATCCGAGAACCATTCGGTATCGGAGAGCACAAAAAATTACCGGAGCAGCTTTTGTTACTTTATTTTTGATCTCCGGAGCAGCGGCGCTGGTTGGTTCGAAGCAGATGGGGATGGTTCAGGAGGCGTTGGCGCTTTCGGAATATTCGGAAAATGCACTGCGGCAGGGAAAGGTGTCAGAAGCAGTGACGCTGGCACTGCAGGCTGTATCGAAGAAAAAGCTATTTGCAGGGACGGGCGTTGCACAGGCGCAGTATGCATTGACGGAAGCCTTGGGCGTTTATCAGCTTGCAGACAGCTTTCAAGATTTAGACGCGATCGAACTTCCGGCGGCTCCGTTGGATATGGTGTTATCGCAGCAGGGAAACAGGCTGGCAGTTTTATACGCATGGGAGCTGGCGCTGTTTGATACAGAGACACAGGACAAAATCATAGAATTACCGTTGATACATTCTGCATTGGCAGATGCAGTTTTCCTTGGTGAAGACCGGATGATTTATGCAGGAGAAAACGGAGTGACCTGCGTAAATCTTGCAACCAAAAAATCGGAATGGACAGTGGATAAAGGGAGCAGAATCGCTGTTTCAGAGGATGAAAGTCTGGTCGCTGTTGTTTCGGAAGCCGGAAACAGTGCATACATCTATCGGGCTTTGGATGGAGAAAAGGTTGCAGAATATACCTTTGACGGACGAAGAATGCAGGAAACGGAAAACACAATTTTTGCAGATCCCAGAGATACTGTTTTTTCCCTCAGTCAGGATGGAAGTGTTCTGGCAGTCAGTTTTTCGGATGGATCGTTGAGCTTTTTTGATTCAGAAGGAGAACATTGTGTCTACCGGAATCCGGAAAGCATGTGGTTCGAGGGTGGATTTTGCAGAGATAATTTTGTGTTTGCTGCAGGGAAAAAAGGAGGAAGCAGCCTCTATTTGGCAGAGCTGGATTCCTATGGTTGTCTGGAAGGATACAGCTCTGCAAATAAAATTCATGTCCGGGTCGGAGAGGAGAAAGTGTATCTGTCCGATGGAGGAATGTTAGAAGAGCTGGATCTTTCTGATGGTACAGAAAGGGAATGCGCCTATACAGATTCCGCAGGGATTACAGAGTTTTCGGTGGATGACAAAACGGCTCTTGTCGTGACAGATGATCAGAGGTTTTCGATTTATAATGCTGCAGCTGTAAAAACTTCGGAGTGGGAAGAAAATCAAAACCAGAATTTTGCAGAGCTTCGTGGGGAATATGCTGCGATAGCAAACAGAGATGAAAATTTTATCAGGATTTTGAAACTGGAACAGCATCCGGAAGCGCAGCTTCTTTCCTATGATGCGGGATACGTGCATGATGAAGCGAGGATCAGCCAAGATCAGAAAACGACGATGTTATTCGGGTATTCCGGGTTCCGGATTTATGATTTAGCTTCCGGTGAACTGCGGAATGAAACGGTTTTGCCGGATGCAGAAAAAATTTATGACCAACAGTTTCGGAAAAGTCAGGATGTGTCGCTTTTGGAAGTGACCTGGTATGACGGCACTGTTCGGTGTTACAGTGCTGCAGATGGAACGCTGCTGTCAGAAGAAAAAAAGGCTGCACCGGATCGGGATCTGGAAGAGGAGTTTGAGACAAAAGCGTATCGGATTCATTCTTCCCTTCACGAAGCGCCAAAAGTGTATGATGCGAAAACTGGAAAATATAAGGGCACACTGGAAGAAGATGCCTATCTTACTTATGTAAACGAAGTAGGGGAATATCTGATCATGCAGTATGTAAGTGCGGATGGCAGAAAATTTGGATATTTACTCAATCAGAACCTGGAAAAGCTGGCGTATCTGCCGGGATTTTGTGATCTGTCGGGAGAAATGCTGATTTTTGATGATGAATCCGGGAATTTGCGGCAAAGCCGCTTATATTCCCTCCGAGAGCTGATCGCCCTCGGAGAGTCCATAGAATCATAGGAAGGAAGGAGAAAAGAAATTGCTATGAAAAGGGCGAAAAAAGGCCTGGCTGTACTTCTTGCAGCACTCATGCTGATTCCATCTGTACCGACGATCGCAGCCGGAAAAACAACGGAAAAATCTGCAGTTGTAGAAACCGTTGAAACGGAAGAAACAAAGCAGACTGTAAAAGAAGAGCGTCCGGCAGAAAAAGAAAGCGCTGTAGAAGAATCTTCGGAAGTCTCAGAGACGAAAGAATCTGATGGGAAGAAGGAAACGACAGCGGAGACCAAAGAAAGCACTTCGGAAGCTTTTGAAGAAACGGAGACTTCTGAGACTGTAACGGAAACAGAAGAAACAGAAACCGAAGAGACTGAGGAAGAAACAAAAGAGTCTTCCGAAAAAAAAGAAAAGGCAACAGAGCCGGAAGAACTGGTTATTGTCAATACCGGCAGCTTTGCCTGTCATGTTGTAGGAAAAAAGGATTTTGAAGAAAATGAACTCGGGGATGACTGCTTTGATGAAGCGGGCAACTATACCATTCAGATTCCGGAAGAAAATCCCTTCTTTCCCTACCAGGTACAGTTTACCTATGAGGGAGAGACGATTTGTCACTGGTTTATGAACCCGGAGGACAGTTTTACGCTTGGTGGTCATAGATTCACGGTATCCGCATATTTTGACGGAACGGTTATCACTCAGATGACCCTGGAAGTCGGCGGACAGGAAGTCGTTGTGTATCCGGAAGAAAAGGAATTTACAGAAGGGGACGGTGCAGCGCCGATGTCATTGCTGCCGCTGGAAGAGAGATACTTATCTGTAGATATGAGAGGATACACGCCGCTGGAGCTGTCGATGGTTTCTGTGAAGAGTATCTTTACAGGAAAAAATGAACTGAAGGATACGGATAAGCTTATCTGGAGATATGATTCTAAGAGCTATGAATATAAAATCAGTGAAGCAAACGGATATCTTGACCTTGCATACGGTATGAAGGACAGTACCTACAGGTCATGGGAAATAATCACGGGCGAAGCAGATCAGCTGGCACAAAGCAACATCCGTTATAGCGTTGGAGTGTATCTGACGAAGTCTGCGGAATGGTTGATACCGTCTGTTTATTCTCAGGATAGCAATGGAAACAGAAATGCCTATCACAGTGCTTCAGCAAATTATTCAGATAGTCTATATACTGATGGAACAAAAAACAGAAAGTTGACGGTTGGTGCAGATCGTTCTGAATTTGATCAGAGCCGGCAAAGTTTTAGCTTTATGTCCCTTAAGCTGAATAAATCCATTTTTGAAAATACGAAGGTCGATGAGATAAGGGCATATGCAGGCAGCTACACCTCGGCGGCAGAAGCAGAAACCGGAACAGATATTACCGATCAGATATTTTGTTCAGATATGTCTGTGAAAGATGCGGGATATACGAACAGTCAGGGAGCAGTAACACTTGTTGCAAAAGATGTGTCAGGGAATACGATTGGCTGTCTTTCCATGGATCTTGAGTTTTTGAATTCCTATAACAGAATATCTGGTGGTTTATATAAGAAAACTTCAGAAGGATATGAAGAAAATGCAGATTATTCAAAGACATTGAGTATAAGCAAAAATAGAATTTCTGAAACATTGAAATTATGGAAAGGCTATGCAGCGAATGATCAATATCGGTTGGATCTTGATTATTATGATAGCAGTTCGAATCAGAATAATAAAAAGGTCGTAGCAGCTTACGTCGGAGAATATGAGACAAAGGATGCTGCAGAGGCAGCCGGAAAGCAAAATATCAGGGATTTGTTGTTTGAAAATCCTTATGGTGCAGACGGTTATCAGGCAGATTTCAGCGCAGGCGTAACGTTTTCTGTATTTGTCGAAGAAAACGGAGCCCAGAGAGTCTTTTATTATCAGGTAAAAGCAGTGGAAGGTGATCAGGAGAAGGGAGGAGCTTATTACGGTTCCAGTGCTTATTTCTATGGTCTGAAGGACAGGAACGGAAATGCAGTTACCTGTTATATGGTGGATTCCAAGGAAGATTCCTATTCCGAATTCAACTATTTAACAATTCTTGTGGACAAAGATACGGATATTACAGCGCTGGCTCCTGTATTCAATCTTGACTCAGGAAGTACAATGTATGCGGAAGGCAGCAGTACAGCAGAGGTCAGCGGAAAAAGTTTACATGATTTTTCCAATGGCTGCATTGAATATACAGTTTCTTCCGGGGACGGAAGCAAGTCGCAGAACTACTGGCTGAATGTTGTAAAAGCGAAAGAGGGTGCAGGAGAGCTTTATATCAACAGCTTATCTGATCCGGATGCTTCGACCAAAACAGAAAATGGAACGATTTATTCCGAACGTGAAGTGATGGTCGACAGTTACCATAATAGTATCCACGATATTTTAGTGGTAAATAGAGGAACGGAAACGATTTCAAATCTTGCAGCAGAGCTGTCCTCAGATACGCTGGAGCTGGATCGGTATTGGACGTTAAGCGGAAATCATGATCTGGCTGGTCAGACAAGTGTGAAAAGCGGCGAGTTTAAGAATTCAAATCTGGCAAAAGTGCGCCTGAAAGTAAAGGACGGGGTAGCGGACGGAACCGAGATTTCCGGTACCCTGACGATTAAGGATAGCAGCCGGACTTTGATGGTATTGACTTTAACCGGTTCTGTTGGAGATCCCTGTATTACAACCAAAGACATTCCGGAAGCTGTAAAATATGTTCCGTATGGAACGATGATCCAGAACAGCAATAAATATGCAGATAATCATCCAAAATATAGCCTGCTGGATGGAAAGCTTCCTGAGGGTATGGTAATCCGGGAAAATGGTGAGATTTATGGTGTTCCGAAGGAAAGTGGAGAGTTTACCTTTACGGTAGTGATGCAGAATAATTGGAAGCATTATCTCAGCAGCAGCCAAAAAACCTACACCTTAAGAGTGCTTGAGAATACAGATCCCAATGTAGACGGAGCAACAGATCAGGGATACGATCTGACAGAAAGAGTTCAGAATGTTGACCTGAATAGCTCGAACGAGGATCAGCTGATGGTTTCTCAGGGTGTGCTGGGAGAATTCGTTGATCTGTATCTGGATGGTGTGAAATTAACCAAAGACGTAGATTATACTGCAGAATCCGGAAGCACCAGACTTACGATCCGGAGCCAGACGTTGAAAGCTTCCAACGTGGTCGGAACACATACGCTTGGTATAGAGTTCAGAACAGCTCAGGATGATGAACTGAGACGCGCGGCACAGAACTATGTTGTATCCGGAAATGGAAACAGCGGAAATAATGGAAATTCCGGTAATAACGGAAACTCTGGAAATAACGGAAACTCCGATAATAGTGGAAATAGCGGAAATTCCGGCAATACACAGAATGGACAGTCTGCAGCTTCTGGAAAGGTGAATCCGTCAGGCTTAAATCAGGCGGCAGGAAATGGAGCAGAAACTGCACAGCCTGGAACAGCAGATACTACACCGTTGACGATGTATTATACGATTCAGTCCGGCGATACGCTGTGGAAAATTTCGGAGAAATTTTATGGAACCGGAATGTACTGGGAAAAGATTTATCAGGATAATAAAGACAGAATCAGCAATCCGAACCAAATTTATGCCGGTCAGGAAATTGTGATTCAGATGACAACCTTGACCAGTGCTGAAATCAGCGGAGCGGAAGATGTAACGTATTATGTTGTGCAGAAGGGTGATACGCTCTGGAGCATTGCCAGAAAGCACTATGGGAAACGCAGATACTGGAAGAAGATTTGGAACGCAAACAGCGCGATCACGGATCCGAACCGTATTTATGTGGGACAGACCATTATTTTGCCGAAGCTTTAAAGGAATAAAAACAGAATTGATCCTCCTGAAAATGGGGGATCAATTCATATGAAGAAAAGGTATCAAAAACCGGTGGTAAAATGGGAAAGTCTATGGAAAAAGGAATGGTATTAGCCAATACATATGAAATACTGGAGGAGATTGGTTCCGGCGGCGGAGGCGTTGTATACAGAGCCAGACACACTCGACTGAATACGGATGTAGTAGTTAAAAAAATAAAGGATGAGATTGTCAATCGTGTAAACAATCGTCAGGAAGCAGATATCCTGAAAAGACTGAAGCATCCCTATCTGCCAAGAGTTTATGATTTTATCGAGACAGAAGATGCAGTTTATACAGTAATGGACTATATCCGGGGAACGAATCTGCAGGATGCTGTGAAGGAGCATGGAGCGTTTGAACCAAAGCAGGTGCTTAAATGGACAGAACAGCTGGGAGAAGCGGTTGCCTATTTGCATAGTCAGAATCCGCCCATTATTCACAGTGATATCAAGCCTGCCAATATAATGCTTACGGAAAATGGAGATGTTTGTCTGATTGATTTCAATATTTCTCTGGCGCTTGGCAATACCATGGAGTCCGCAGTAGGCATCAGTGCAGGATATTCCCCTCCGGAGCAATATGCGGATCCTGCATTGTTTCTCAAGGTTTTTAACCAATCCCTTATTTCAGTTCAAAATGCAGCAAAAACAGCAGGGAAAAATAAAGCAAAGGCTGAAGAAACGGAAGAAATTGGAGAGACGGAACTTCTGGAACAGACAAAGGAACAATCGGATGGTACGGAATTACTGGCAGAGGAGGCAGATTCAGAACAGACCGAATTGCTCGTGGAGGAAAAGCACTCGACTCCTGTTAGCTCTGCAACGGAAACTACAGAAGTGTTGACAAACTATCTCCAATATGTGGGAAAGGGAATCAATGAGAAGTCTGATATCTACAGTCTGGGAGCTACGCTGGTGTTTTTGCTTGCAGGCAGGACATATGGAATGGATCCGAAGGTGAATCAGGAAATCGATGCATTTCTTTTCTCTGAGAATGAGGGATTGTCTGTTATTTTGAAAAAAATGACGTTGCCGAACCCGGATGAACGATATCAAAATGGCGGAGAATTTCTGAATGCAGTAAGGAATATCCATAAATTTGATCATCGTTATAAGAAGATGCACGGTGTGGAATGTGTTCTTCAGGCAGGTGCGCTGGGAGCGCTGTTTGCAGGTGCTCTTTGTATCATTGGCGGCTTGTTTCTCCAGAAGGTACAGGGAAATAAAACCTATTATGACCAGATAGCACAGGCACAGTTGTGTATGAGCCAACAGGACTACACCGGTGCAGAGAGTATTGTCCGAGAACTGCAAAAGGAAGATATTTTGCGGATTGACGCATATGAACTGGAACTGGAGATCCTTTATAACCAACAGCAATATACGGAATGTATCAGTAAAGGAGAAGATTTTTTGAATTCGGTTCCTGTTGCGACAGATACAGAGGCAGACAAGGAGCTTTTGGGGAATATCTATTTTCTGATCGCCAATTCTTACTATGAGAAAGAGGACTATGTAAGCGCTGCAGATTATTTCGAGGAAGCGCTGAAAAATCATCAGGACAATCCAATGATTTATCAGGACTATACGATCACGCTGGCAAAGCTTGGTCAGTTCGAAAGGGCGCAGGAAATGCTGGATGCAGGCAATAAACTGGGACTTCCCGTGGATTCCTTCAATTTGGCACAGGGAGAGCTGTTAAGTGTATCAGGAGATAAGACAGGGGCTGAGAAGTGTTTCGAGACAGCGATCGCATCTGCAAGCTCGGATCAGGTATTAAGGCGTGCCGTTATGCTTGCTGCAGAGAATGATAAGGCAATGGGGACGCAGGGGCTTGAAAAGGAGATTGAACTGCTGGAGCAATATAAAGACCATTTTGATGCAAGCTTTAATATTGTCCTGAAAGAAACCCTGGCGGACGCGTATATGCGCTTGGCAGAAGCTACAAAGGATAACAGTCAATATGAGAAAGCGGTTGGATTGTTCCAGGAAATAGCTGACAGCGGATTTATGACTTTTCGATTGTACGAGAATATGGCAATTCTGTATGAGAATATGCAGGATTTTGAAGAAGCCGAACATGTTTTGGAAAAGATGGTTTCGGATTATCCCAACAGCTATGTCCCTTATAAGCGGCTGGCCTTTCTGGAAGCAGATATACAGCAAAATAAAGCGAGCAAAGACAGGGATTATTCCAAAATGAAGGAATATTACGAGCTTTGCAGGAAGCTTTATGACAACAGTGAAGATACCGAGATGCAGGTGTTGGAAAAACTGATGGATGATGTAATAAACGGGGGATGGTGATCGCAGGAGGATACAAAATGAGTGGAATCGTATTGGTCAAGATTGGAATTGGATGCATCGCTGCAGCAGTTGTTTTGTGGATAGCAAGTCTGGTGTATCGAAAGACCGAAGGAAAGAAGATACGGGAAGTGCTTCATAAGGAGTACGATATTTAAAGGTTGGAAGAATGCAGACATTCTTCCGGACTCCGGAGAAAATTATACGGGAGGAAGTATAGCATATGAAGAATAAGAAAAAAATGATTTTTGTCGGCATAGCATTGATATTGCTGGTGATCGTAGGCGTGGTGGCAGTCAATATTTCGAAAAAAGCTTCTCAGAGAGAAGAGATAGCAAGACAGCTGGAACTGGGGAAAAAGCAGCTGACCTCTTTAGAGTATGAAGAGGCGATTGCTACTTTTAAAAATGCCCTTGCGATCGATCCAAAGGATCGGGAACTTTTAGCTGGTTTAGTGGAAGCTGAGGAAGCATATGCCAATAGCAAGGTCACGATGTTGCTTGCGAATATCTCCAGCTCTGAGGAAGTTGAAAGCTTTCTGGTACAGGTGAGTGAGAAAGAAGCGATTATCCAGGAGGCAATTGAAGAATTAACCAAAAACGAAGCGATAAAGGATAACCCCGGATACACGGAAGCATCAGACAAGCTGGACTCTTTGATCGAGGAAATTCAGAAAGAAAAAGAAGACGCAGAGGGTAAAAAGGAAGAGCTGCTGGAAGAAGAGAAGCGGAAGCAGGAAGAAGCGGAGGAAGAACAGAGAAAACAGGCAGAAGCGGAAGAAGCAAAACGAAAAGAGGAAGAAGACTGGGATATCCGGGAATGGCTGATTTGGAGAGAGGGACTGATTGGATCCTATCCCCCGAGTGGAGGATATACGGAAGACCGTACACAATATATTCTTGTAGAGAACACGGCGTATGAGGACAAACTTGTATATAAATTTGATATTAGTGGGGATGAATGGACGCTGAGCTCATTCGAGTATTATGATGGAAAAAGCGGGGAATTGTGGCCCAATGGGAAACCTGAGGTACCGGTAGGAACCGTTTTTCATATAGAAATTACGGATGAGTTGCGTGAAGAATATAACGCAGAGAAAGAAACCGTATCAAAAAAGGTAGAAGAGCTGAATACTTTACTTGCAAAGGAAGGAGCAGAGTTGTTGGAGTCCTCTGAATATGCCAAGTTCTATTATAAGGGAAAGAAAGATGGGGATTATTATGCGATTGTAGGATATAAGGTATTCCATTTGTATGATTCTTACTTTTTCTTGACGATGAAGACGGATCCATCAAAGGATTCTATCGAAGTTACAGATGCATGGTATAAAGGACAAAGCATTGATAAGCCCACTCTTGATCTTGACCAGTATAAAAGAGTGTATTAATTCAAAAAGCAACCGGGGTCTGACTACGGGAAAACATGGGAGGAAGTATAGGGTGAAAAATAAGCGTGATCGCTTATTTTTCACACAGCTATTTGTGCCGCAGGCGT
>OHNK01000530.1_pt1 | contig 24294 bp, 19 predicted proteins | sample 1569551 | NCBI WGS metagenome assembly OHNK01 (sample SAMEA3879518, study PRJEB24766) | human gut metagenome | biome: human-associated habitat; feature: feces | place: USA | collected 1985/1987 | reverse complement strand
CACCACTTCCGATTTGATTTTCGAAAATTCAAATCGGAGGAAAAATGATATGGCAGATATTGAAAACAGCAAAGATTTAACAAGTGTATTATGGAGTGGCGCAGATGTTCTTCGTTCAAAAATGGATGCGAATGAATATAAGAACTATCTGTTAGGGATTGTTTTTTATAAATACTTATCAGATTCATTTCTGATTAAGGTATATGATTTACTTTATGATGAAAAACCAGAGACACTTAGAGCTGCTTTAGATGCATATAGAGAAGCGTTAGAAGATGAAAGTGCAGAGGAGTTAAAGGAACAGCTTGAAGAAGAATGTCATTATGTGATTGAACCTGAGTTGACATATACATATTTTGCAGAAGCAGCAAAGAACAATTCTTTCAATCGTGAGCAGTTGCAGAAAGCATTTAATAATATTGAGCAGAGTGATCCTATCTTTGCAGATTTGTTTGCAGATTTAGATTTATATTCTAATAGACTTGGTACGGGTGATCAGAAACAGAGTGATACTGTTGCGAGTTTGATTAAAGTGATTGATACTGCTGATCTTTTGAATTCAGATGCTGAAATATTAGGAAATGCTTATGAAGCTATGATTGGCTGGTTTGCTTCTGAAACAGGAAAAAAAGCAGGAGAATTCTATACACCGCAGGCTGTTTCAAAGATTTTAACTAAGATAGCTATTGCAGGTCAGGAAGATAAGAAGGGATTATCTGTATATGATCCATGTATGGGATCAGGCTCTCTTCTTTTGAATGCAAAGAAATATTCAGGAGATCCGGAATATATCAAGTATTATGGACAGGAACTTAATACATCGACGTATAATCTTGCCAGAATGAATATGTTTCTCCATGGAGTTAAGGCAGAAAATCAGAATCTTCGAAATGGTGATACATTAGATGCGGATTGGCCAACAGATGAAGACACAGATTTTAACATGGTACTTATGAATCCACCATATTCAGCGAAATGGAGTGCATCATCTGGATTTTTGCAGGATGAAAGATTCAGTGATTATGGAGTACTTGCACCAAAATCAAAGGCTGATTATGCGTTTCTTCTTCATGGATTATATCATTTGAAAAATAACGGAACAATGGCAATTGTATTGCCGCATGGAGTATTATTCCGTGGAGCTGCCGAAGGGAAAATCAGAGAAAAGTTACTTCGCGCTGGTAATATCTATGCAGTAATTGGACTTCCGGCCAACTTATTTTACAATACATCAATACCAACATGTATTATTGTATTAAAGAAGCATAGAGATGGAAGAGATGTTTTATTTATTGATGCATCTAAAAAATTCAACAAGGGTAAGAAGCAGAATGAAATGACAGATGAGCATATTGAAGAAGTATTGGATCTGTATACAAAGAGAGAAACTGTTGAGAAAGAATCTTATCTTGCAACTTTCGAAGATATTGAAAAAAATGATTTTAATCTTAATATTCCTCGTTATGTAGATAACTTTGAAAAAGAGGAAGAAGTTGATCTCAATGCGCTTCTAGTGGATATGAAGAAGACAGATGAAGAATTAGGACAGGTACAAGGGGAATTTTTATCACTTTTGAAAGATTTAACATCATCAGATGCTTCAGTAATGGCTTCATTAAATGATCTGATCGGAAAGATGGAGGGATAAAGATATGGCAAAACCTACGATTAGATTTAAAGGATATACCGATGATTGGGAACAGCGTAAGTTGGGAGATGTGTTGGAAAGAAGAATAGAGCAACGACAACAATCTGAAGAATATCCGCGTTTAGCATTTGCATCTGGACAGGGAGTAATTCCGCTTAGTGAACGAAAAACAAATAATAGAGAACAGCTAACAAAGGATGAATATACAAAGAAATATTTGGTTACAGAATTAAATGATATTGTTTATAATCCTGCGAATGTTAAGTATGGTGCAATAGACAGAAATAAGTGCGGAAGAGGCTTGATTTCACCCATTTATGTTACTTTTACAACGAATGAAATTCCAGGATTTATTGAGCGAATCGTTACGTCTCATGATTTTCAACAAAGAGCTTTGAGATTTGAAGAAGGTACTGTTACAAAACGGCAGTCAGTTAACCCTGAAGATTTAGTGACATTAGACATATTAGTTGCGCCAAAACGAGAGGAGCAACAAAAAATTGCAACATATTTTGATTCTCTCGACCACCTCATCACTCTTCACCAACGTAAGCCTTATTTTTGGAATAAATTTATAGTCATCGATTGGGAACAGCGTAAGTTAGGGGATTCTTGCAAGCTTAATGGAAGAATTGGATTCAGAGGATATACAGAAAAAGACATTATCTCAAAAGAGGCAGGTGGAGTTTTAACTTTTAGTCCTACTAACATCGTAGATAACAAATTAACCATAGAATGTAAGAATACATATATTACTCGTGAGAAATACGATGAATCACCTGAAATAAAAATATCTAATGGGGATATTCTTTTCGTAAAAACAGGATCAACACTTGGGAAAAGTGCCTTGGTTGCTGGACTTAAAGAAGATGCATCAATTAATCCGCAGATTGTTGTGATGCATGTAGAAAAAGATACAGAAAATTTCATGTCAAATGTTCTTATTACGGATAGAGTTATGAAACAGGTGGCTGCCGTAAAAATTGGCGGAGCTGTTCCGACAATGACCGAAACAGAATTAAAAAATTTTACTTATTTTGCACCAGCTGAAAAAGAAGAAAAGAAGAAAATAGGAGATCATTTTCGTACTCTCGACAACCTCATCACTCTTCACCATCATAAGTTATTTATCATTAATGGATTGAAGCTTTTCACAGCAATTCAGTGTAAGTGCTACTTATTATTAAATATATCGAATAAAAACAAGAAAACTAAAAAGGAGATCAAGTTAATGCCAGAATTAGAGAGAGTAATTGAAGAAAAATTGATTGACCAATTGGTTTATGGAGATTCTCAATGGACATATCGAGAAGATTTGAAGACAGAGGAGGATTTATGGAGAAACTTTAAATATATTCTCGAACAGAACAATAAGGATCGGTTGAATGGAGAATCTTTATCTGATGCAGAATTTGAGCAGGTAAAGAACCAGTTACAGTTTTCATCTTTCTATAAAGCTGGCGAATGGTTAGTAGGGGAAAATGGAAAGGTAATGGTGCACGTTCAGCGCGATACAGAGAAACTTCATTTAGTTGTTATGAACCATGAACATATTGCAGGAGGGAGCAGTGTTTATGAAGTAATAAACCAGTATAGTGCTTTGAAAGATGAAGATGATTACTATACAGTTTCACGAAATAGAAGATTCGATGTTACATTGATGATAAATGGACTTCCGATGATTCATATAGAGTTGAAGAATAGACAGCATTCATATATGGATGGATTTAACCAGATAAAGAAATATATTAGTGAAGGAAAATTTACAGGTATCTTTTCAGCGGTTCAAATGTTTGTTGTTAGTAATGGTGTTGATACGAAATATTTTGCTGCAGCAAGTGATACCGACCTGAATGCTAAATTTATGAGTGGATGGGTTGACGAGAAGAATAATCCGGTGTCGGATTATCTTGATTTTGCAAAGAGTGTACTCCGTATTCCGGAAGCACATGAAATGATCGCGAGATATACAGTCTTGGATAGAGATGCAAAGAGATTGATTATTTTACGACCGTATCAGATTCATGCAATCGAATCAATACGTGAAGCATCTAAAATAGGAAAATCCGGTTTTGTGTGGCATACTACTGGATCTGGAAAGACGTTGACCTCCTATAAGGCAACCCGAAATCTGCTGATGGATATCCCTTCACTTGATAAAACAATCTTCTTAATTGACAGGAAGGATCTTGATACACAGACATCAAGCGCATTTCAGGCATACGCAAACAATGACGTGATTGCTGTTGATAAGACGGACAATGTCAATGATTTGAAGAAAAAATTGAAATCCGGAGACCGAAAGGTGATTGTTACAACAATCCAGAAGATGCAGATACTGGTTACTAAAAGACTGCAAGAGGACACGCCAGAATACAATAAAATCAAAAATTTGAGGATTGCATTTGTAGTGGATGAATGTCATCGTGCAGTTACACCGAAAACAAAGCGAGAATTAGAACGATTTTTTGGAAGATCGTTATGGTTTGGTTTTACAGGAACTCCTAGATTTGCCGAGAATCCATATGCACAGATGGGAGATTTGCCAAGAACAACAGAAGAACTATATGGAAAATGTCTTCATAAGTATACGATACAGAATGCAATTAAAGACAATGCAGTTCTTGGATTCCAAGTTGAGCATAATGGGCCCAAGAATATGGAAGATGAGACAGATCCGAGTCTCTATGACAATGAGACACATATGCTACGAGTGTTAGATATTATTCTAAATAAATCTTACCAGAAATTTGGTCTTCAAAATGGTAAGGGACAGACATATGAGGCAATTCTTACAACAAGTTCGATTCAACTGGCACAGAAGTACTATGAGTTGTTGAGCAAAGTGAAAAATGGTGAAACAGATTTGGAAATCGATGAGAGAATGAAACAGGTTCTTCCTGATTACCCTAAATTTGCTATTACATATTCTGTAACAGAAAATGAAGAAGGATCGCATGTAAATCAGGAAAAGATGCAGAAGTCATTAAATGATTATAATGAAATGTTTGGTACAAAATTCGATCTTTCTCAAATCCAGAGTTACAATGAAAATTTGAACAAACGATTGGCACGAAAAGACAAAAAGTATAAGAGCAGAAATAGACAACTGGATTTAGTAATTGTGGTAGACCGTTTGTTGACAGGATTTGATGCTCCATGTTTATCTACGATATTTATAGATCGACAGCCAATGGGACCACATGATCTGATTCAGGCATTTTCAAGAACAAATCGTATTTTTGATCCGAATAAGGCTTATGGACAGATTGTAACATTCCAGGCTCCGGTATTGTTTAAAGAATGTGTTGATAATGCGGTGAAATTATATTCTGCTGGAAGTACAGAAGTTGCATTGCTAGCTGAATGGGATAAAGTCGAGCCAGCATTTAAGAGAGCACTTTCAGCATTAAAAGCGGTTGCAGAGACACCGGATGAAGAAACGGATATGTCGTTGAAAGAACTGAAGGTATTTGCGAAAGCATTTCAGACATTTGACAGATTATTTGCGCAGATCAAATCATTTACACAGTACGATGAAAGCATGCTTGAAGATTATGGTATTACGGAAGAAGAATATGAAGATTATGTGGGACATTACCAAAATGCTATGACGAAAATCAAACTTGCTGAGCCGGACGACACACAGACACCACCGGAAGCAGAAGAAACAGTTGATACAGATTATGAGTTAATGGCATATAGCAGCACAAAGATTGATTATGAGTATATCATTAATCTAATTCAGAACATTGTTACACCAGATGAAGATGCGGAGGCGGTTACACCGGAAGAACGTCAGAAACAGATTGATGAAGTGAAGCAGTATATTGAGGAAATGCGTAAAGACAATCCGAAAGTAGCTGCTATTATGACTACTTTGGTAAATGAAATTGAGCAGGATGAGAATAAATATAAAGGTCAGTCAATTATGAACATTGTTGAGAACATGAAACATGATTGTATCAATCAAGTGGTTACTGATTTTTGCGTTACTTGGTATGCATCAAAAGATGATGTAATGTATGCTGCATTGCATTATAGAAATGGGGAAATTCCAAACGAAAGTGTAATTAAGTCAACAATTAATTATACGCGATATAAAGAATCACAGGAAAAGGCATTACCGAAGTTTAAATATTATTCTCAGTGTATGGCAGAGTTGAGAAAAATATTGGATGAGGAAATTAAACCATTAATTACAGTTTCATAATTTGTACTGAAACATGTTAATTGTTTATATCAGCATAAGCAGTTCCTAGAGAGGAGATAACTTATGCAGAACAGTGTAAACAAGGAACAATTATTTTGTGAATATTATCAGCAGTGGATTGAGGTTTATAAGAGAGGCGCAATCAGAGAAGCAACAATGGCAAAGTATTTAATGACACATAAATGGGTTGAAAAGCTTGCTCCACGATTAAAGGTGTCAGAACTTACGAGAACTGCGTATCAAAAACTGTTAAATGATTATGCTAAAGATCATGAAAGACAGACGACATTAGACTTTCATCATCAGCTGAAAGGAGCCATTCTGGATGCTGTTGATGATGGTCTGATTGAAAGAGATCCAACCAGAAAAGCGATTATTAAAGGGAAGTCACCAAGAGTAAAAAAGATTAAATACCTCAATCAATTTGAACTTCATACATTGATTGCAGATTTAGATATCAAGGAAACTGTAAATTGGGATTGGTTTATTTTATTAGTTGCAAAAACAGGAATGAGATTTTCAGAAGCTCTTGCAATCACACCAGCAGATTTCGATTTTGCAAGACAGACTCTATCAATTAGCAAGACATGGGATTACAAAGGGGATGGAGGCTTCCTTCCAACAAAGAATAAATCTTCTGTGAGAAAAATTCAGATTGACTGGCAGATTGTGGTTAAATTTTCGGAGCTTACAAAAAATCTTCCGGAAGATCAACCAATTTTTGTAGGTGATTCAAAGATTTATAATTCAACTGTGAATGACGTCCTTACCAGACATTGTAAAGCATGTGGAATATCTGAGATTTCGATTCATGGTCTTAGACATACGCATGCTTCTTTATTACTTTTTGCAGGTGTTTCAATTGCCAGTGTAGCAAGAAGGTTAGGGCATGCTAGTATGACAACTACACAGAAAACATACTTGCACATTATTCAAGAGTTGGAGAATAAAGATGTTGATCTGGTTATGAGGACATTATCTGGATTATAAATTAATTAGTTCGTGAAAGGCTGCTTATGCTGTTATTGACAGGGAGGAGAGTGACAATATGCAATTGGGATGGATAGATTTTTCAAAGGAAGACCGGCAGAAGGCATTGGATGTGATTAACCTTTTGAGTGAACAGGGAGCAGTCGATGAACTTGGAATCGGTATAGTTCGTGATGCTTTTGCTAATTATTTCTTTCCAGGGACCTCTACCATCCAGACCAGGGCAAAGTATTTCCTTATTGTTCCATATGTCTTGAGAGAGGCTGTTGATGGAAGATACGGCAAAGATGTGAATAGGATTCTTAGAGCAATTGATTCTGCTGAAAAAGATTGTGGTATTAGATTGTTGAATGCAGATCCAAAGGCAGAGGGAGTTATCGGAACGCGTGTATTGCCAAAAGGCTGGGTGGCTAGAAAGCCCTCCGACATTTACTGGAATGGTATTCGCACCTATGGAATATTTTGTGATTATGGTATATCTATTTCTGAATATGTTTCATTGGCAGTAAAACTAAGAGAACAGAAATCAGTTAGCAGCAGACTTGGAAACAGAAATGATGATGCAGAGGAAAATGATAAGGATGATTCTGATGCAGGAGATATTGCCAATATTAGATTCTGGAATCTTCCGATTTATAATGATGATTGGAGAGACAACCTTACAATAGAGCTGACGCAGGAGGAAGCTTTCTATCTGGATAAACAGATTCAGAAGTCAACGAAGGGTTCTCTTTTTGAATATGTGCTGAAAAATCACATTGATTTGAATGAATATGATGATTTTGCTTCTTTGACGGCTGAACTATCGGAAAAAGTAAGTGAAAAGCTGGCATATATGATGAAGCTTGCCTGCGATTTTAATAAACTGGTGTATATGGCAAGAGTAAGATACAATGTCATGCTTTCAGAAGGCGAGAATACATACGCAAATGATGAATGGAGCAGATTGCTTCCGGATATCAGGCATAATGCGACAGTTGATCTGGATGCAGTATTTGGAGAATTGCAGTTGATAAATCCAAGGGCAAAGAGCTTTCTGTGTGGGATACAAGCAGCATTTATGGCATCGGATATTGATATGGCTGATGAACTGATTCGTAAGAGGGAACGGAGCCTGAAAGGAGCAGCCAGAGCGAAGTTAAGCAGAACAAAGGAATTTGATCATTCAAAATGGGTAGGCGGAGGAAAGCTTGATTACAGATTCTCAAATACCAGAAGAATTGTGAATGACATCTATGACGGGGAGGTGAGTGCTGATGTTTAGACCGGATTCGAACTGTGATAGAACAGATTACAGCAGTATCTTGATGCCTCCGGACGGATATAGACTGGATAGAGCAGTAGGCGCTACATATTCACTTGATCTGGAAACACTCACAGCCGTAGCAATATGCCTTGGTTTATCTGAAGAATCAGATAGTAAACTGATGCAGAACCCAATTGGTGTGTTGAATACATTGCAGAAGGTGTCAGATAAAATCGTGTTGTTTTGTGAAGCAGGACAGATTAAAGTGCCAACAAAACCGACTGCACTATCTATATTATTAGAAAAAATGGTAGTAGAAGTTGCATTGCCAAAGGATAAACAGCTTGGTCGATACCCGTCATTTCATCCGAAAGCATGGGTATTAGCATATGTAAACGCTGAGGGAGATAAAAAATATCGCTTTGTGGTAATGAGCAGAAATCTGACTTTTGACAGGAGCTGGGATATCAGCTTTGCAATGGATAGCAGTAAAAATGTCAGACAGAAGAAAAAGACACAGCCTATCTGTGATTTCCTGGATTATCTTGTAACGAATGTGCACAATACCAGCAATAATGCCGGAAAGAAGAGAAATCTGATTCGTGGATTATGTGCAGATATTAAGGATGTATCCTTTTCGCTTGAAAGTAAAATATTTGGCGAGAATTTTGAAGTGCTTCCGCTTGGCATTGGAAAAAATGCTTACCAAATGCAGGATGATATTCTGTTCTGCAAGGAAAAAGGAAATGCCAATTCGACATTTAATGAGCTTGTAGTGATGTCTCCGTTTTTGTCAGAAAGTGTGATTGCTGATTTTAACCTTACAGACAGGGCATTGTCAGACTGTAAGAGAACACTTATTACGAGACGTTCTGAGCTTGGAAAACTCAAAGCGTCAGATGTAGATAATTTTACCATCTATGCGTTAAAGGATGAGATCATAGATGGTGAGGATGAAATTTCAGATGAACTGGCGGATAAAAAGAAACAGGATATTCATGCAAAAATTTATCTGAGAAGGAAATATTCAGATGTTGATCTGTATCTTGGTTCCATGAATGCTTCCTATTCTGCAATTAATAAAAATGTTGAAATGATGCTGTGGCTTGGTACAAAGAATATGTATCTGAATGGGGATAAATTCTTAGAGGATATATTCTGTGGCCCGGCAGGAGATGTGAAAAATCCATTTGAACAGGTTACAGTTGCGGATGCAGTTTTGGAAACAGAAAGTGACAACAGAAATCTGCTGGAGCAGAAGATCAAGAAATTGTGCCGTGTGAAAAGGCAGGCTGTAATTTCAGAGGATAATGAGAATGCCGGAAAGTATAAGATAACAGTTGAATTTAGCGGTATTCAATCTGATAGTGCAATTACAGTATCACCATTTAATTCAAAGCAGGAGCAGACATTGTCAGAACACATAGAGTTTTCAGAACTTGAGATATTGCAGTTATCGGAATTCTATGAGATTACAGCAAAAGCGGGAGAAGATATTATTCGTAGAATTATTATGATTCCGACAAGCGATTTTCCAGATGACAGAGAAAGTGCTGCAGTAAACAGTGTTGTAAAGGACAGACCTTCATTTGTGGAATATATTGCTTTTGTATTGGGGGATGATTATATTGCATCCATGCTTGAAGGAAAACAGATGGGAGAATCCGGCTTTTTCTGTAATTCAAGCGATGCAATGCCGGCACTTTATGAGAAGATGCTTAAGACTTCTGTAGAAGAACCGGAAAGAATAAAAGACATCGGGTATATACTTAAAATGGTCACTGATAATGAGATTATACCGGATGAATTTCGTGAACTTTATGAAACGTTTTGTAATACTTTGAAAATCAGAAGATAACGAGGTGATGTTATGTCACAATTTAATATAGATGAAATCGAAAAGCGTACCCTTGCCGGTCTGAAAGATTTTCAAAGAGCTACTGTAGAAAGAGTGGATTATCTTTTCAGACATAATCAGAACCGTGTGCTTGTTGCTGATGAGGTCGGTATGGGAAAAACACTTATTGCCAGAGGGGCAATTGTGAAGACGGCGAGACTTAGAATTGAAGAAAATGATGAGCTGTTTAAAGTGATATATATTTGCTCTAATCAGAACATAGCAAATCAGAACATTAGAAAACTTGATGTGACAGGGAAAAATAGTATTGGTTCGGTAGCTGATACAAGATTATCTATGCAGCATTTGAAGATTACTGAGCAGGAGAATGATCCCCGAATAAAGGAAGGTTATATACAGCTTATTCCGCTTACACCAGAAACATCTTTCCGTATGACTTCCGGTGGAGGAAGTGTACAGGAAAGAGCATTAATGTTTGCAATCTTAAAGAGAATACCTGACTTTAAAGGGCATGTGATTTCTCTCGAAAAATTTATGATACTGGATGCTGTAAAAGCATGGGAGGGATGGGCAAAATGTAACTTTGAAAAGCGTGTAAAAGAATGCGAAAAGGTGTCCGATGGCAGTTATCCTAAAAATGTAATTGAAAAGATTGTTAATTATCCAGAATATAATGCAATTAGGGATATGCTGCTTAATCATCTGAAGGAGAGAAAATATAATAAACAACTCACGTATTCCAATTATTATGTAATGAATAAATTACGTGTAATGTTTGCGAGAATCAGTGTATCCATGCTCGAACCGGATCTTGTAATCATGGATGAATTTCAGAGATTTAAATTTCTTCTGTCATCTGATGACAGTGAACTTGGCATCCTTGCACATAGTTTTCTTAGCGGACATGATACAAGAGTGCTTCTGCTGTCAGCAACACCATATAAATTATATTCTACGCTTGAAGAGATTGATGAAAATCAGCTGGACGAACATTATGCAGAATTCTTTCAGGTTATGAACTTTCTTTTTGACGATGAGGTCAAAGATACAAATTTTAAGGAAATCTGGAAAAACTATTCAGTTGCTTTAAGTGAATTAAAAGCTGGAGACAGTGCAATTATCCGTATGAAGGAACTTGCGGAAAATGCCATGTATCAAGGAGTCAGCAGGACAGAACGAATATCTGTCATGGATTCTGGGGATTATACAGATGACAGCAGTGTGAAACACCATCTGCGGATAGACGGGAACGATATTAATTCTTACATACAGATGTCACGATTATTGTCAAAAACAGATTCAAAACATACGTTGCCGATAGATTATGCAAAGAGTTGTCCTTATCTTATGTCTTTTATGAAAAAATACAAAATAAAAGAGCAGATAGAAAAATATTATACGAAACATCCTGATGAATTTGGAAATGAAAGAGAACAGAGCCTTTTGTGGCTGAATCGCAATAGAATCAATAAATATGAAGAACTGCCGAAAACCAATGCAAGACTTGAGGCACTGAAAGAAAAGGCATTTATTGGTGGGGCGGAAAAATACCTGTGGATTCCACCATCAATGCCATATTATGAGATGCAGGGAGCATATAAAAACAGCAAAGGGTTTTCAAAAATACTTGTTTTTTCTGCATGGGAGATGGTTCCACGAATGATTGGTGCTATGGTTTCCTATGAGGCGGAAAGACTTACAGTTGGAAAATTGGTACATCAGATAAAGAACCAGGATAAGAAGAATACAGGTTATTTTGCGGAAGGTTCGAGAAGATACCCAGTGGCAAGACTGAGGTTTAATGTCTCAAATGGAGAAGTAAGAGGCATGAGCCTATTTGCACTGCTTTATCCATCTAAGACACTTTCGGATATGTATTTACCAATTGAGTCATTGAATAATCATGAATCATTGGAAGTTATAGAAAAATCGGTACGGCTGAAATTGAAAAAAAAGCTTGCAGTAATCAATGAAAAGTATGGTGATTCGTCTAGCAATAAGGAGGATGCCAGATGGTATTATCTCGCACCGATGCTCATGGATGGAGTCATTTATGCGAAAAATTGGATAGACGATATTGTGTGGGAAATGAATGTTGATGAAGAAGATACAACATCTGAGGTTAGAAGCAGTTCGAAGGATAAAAGAAATAAAGGATTTATTGCCCATATTGATAAGCTGAGAAGTTATCTTGATGCACCGGAAGAAATTTATCTTGGAAGAAAGCCGGATGATCTTCTGGAAACATTGGTAAATATGGTATTAGGATCGCCGGCAATATGCATTTTTCGTTCAAATGGAAGAAGCATAGCCAGAGCAACATCACTGGCAAAAGTGTTTGTGAATAATTTTAATTTACCGGAGTCAACAGCTATCATTGACCTTGCCTACGGCAGATGCAGGGATGATAATTCTCATTGGCAGAATGTACTTAAATACTGTAAGGATGGCTGTTTTCAGGCAATGATTGACGAGTATATCCATATGTTGAAGGAAACGGCGGGGTTTCAGTCAGAGGATAATCAGTATCAAATCGTTCATGGTATGATGATGGATTCATTGAAAATACATACCGCTACCTATATCGCTGATACTTATCCTGATTTCAAAAAGCGTATTAACGGAGCTGACAAGAAAAGTGACGGGTGTCGAATCAGGTCAAGTTATGCGGTAGGATTTACAAAGGATGCGGGAGATAATTCCAAGGTAGTCATGCGTAAAGAAAACATTAGAAATGCATTTAATTCACCAATGCGTCCGTTCGTGCTTGCTACAACATCTATCGGGCAGGAAGGGCTTGATTTTCATAATTACTGTCGTGTGATTATGCACTGGAATCTTCCTGGAAATCCGATTGATCTTGAGCAGAGAGAAGGCAGAATTAACAGATTTAAGTGTCTGGCAATCAGACAGAATGTTGCCGATAAATATGGTAAGGCAGTCGGAATGGAGTATAAGCGTGACATTTGGAAAGAAATGTTTGAAGCAGCAAAAGCGGAAAAGCAGGATGATCAATCAGAACTTGTACCATTCTGGTGTTTTGGGAAAGATCAGAGTGTAAAGATAGAGAGACTCGTGCCAATGTATCCGATGAGTAAGGACGAGGTGAATTATGAAAGGCTGATAAAGATTTTATCTCTTTACCGGCTTACATTAGGTCAGGCAAGGCAGGAAGAGCTTCTGGAATATTTGTTCAGGGAATTTAAAGATACAAGCGGATTGAAGGAATTATTTATTGATTTGAGTCCGTTTTCAAAAGGAAAAGAGGGCTGATGATATGAGAATACTTTTTTGCAATATAGCATGGATGAAAGAATACCGGGGAAACGAAGATGGAAGAGATATTCCAGTAAATGGCGGAAGTTTTGTCAATGAGACCGGAGATGCACATGAAAAGTATAATTTCACACCGGTGAATATGGAGGGCAGGGAATGTTTATATTGTTTGGGATTTTTCGAGACAAAATCACATAATGGGAAAGATGTCAATCAAATGCGGATAGAGAATATTGCAGGTTGTGAGCTGTGTAAAAAAGAAGAATCAGTAGATGATGTACTTGTTGTATACTGCGCAAAACATCCGGCACATAAGTTTACAACAGTTGTTGGCTGGTACAAGCATGCTACCGTTTATAGACATTATCAAGAGGCGGTGTTTGCTCCTGAAGATATACAATATTATAATGCAATAGCCAAATCGTCGGATTGTGTTTTGCTTCCTACAGGAATCAGATCAAGAAAAGTCCAATGGGAAGTTCCAAGAAAATCAAGTGGTTGGGCTTATGGTTTTGGACGAGCGAATGTCTGGTATGCCAGTGAAGAGGATAGCAGGTTGCAAGATTATCTTACAAGGCTAGAAAAACAGATTAACGAATATGATGGAGAAAATTGGATTGAAAAATATGCTGAGTAGGTGTTAAACCAAGGATAGAACAGGGAGGAATGATTATGGAAAAGATAAATGAGAAAAAGTGCAAATTTTGCAAGAGAATAATTGTTGGAAAAAGTAAACTTGGAATTTGTTCAGATTGTGTGAATAAAGCAGGCAATTGTGTGGCGGGAATTGGATCGGCAGTAGTTTCAATCGGAGGTGCAATTCTTTAAAAAAAATGGCAATTTCAAGAAAAAATAAAGAATGAGTATTCTTAAGTTAAAGGGGTGAAATAGATGGACGAATACTTTTGTCCGAACTGCGGTGCTATTCTGAATGATCAATATGGATTTGCCCCTGATGGTGGGACATGGCGATGTACAGAGTGTGGTGAGCTCCTTGTGGATGATGATGTTTATAACGGAGATTCGTTTGAAGGAATAGCTTGGTATTGTGATAGTTGTGGGGCTCTTCTTAATCGTCAGTGCGGATTCTCGGATAGTTATGGATCCTGGACATGTACTGAATGTGGGCATCATAACCGAATTTCAGAGGATGATATCGTGAGCGAAGAACAGATAGAGTTTTCATGTCCAAATTGTGGAGTTGCACTAGATTTTCAGCCAGGCTTCAATAAATATGATGATGATTGGGAGTGTTCTTCTTGTGGAGCTCATTTACATCATTCTTATAGTGATGATGAGTATACAATTATCAAGCATATTTGTCCGAGGTGCGATGCGCCATTGGACATTCAATGGGGATTTAATGAGGATGATGAAAACTGGGAATGTACAGAGTGCGGAGCCCACTTGTATCATGATTACTATGATGAGTATGAGGAGAGAGAAGAAGAGTCTTCAAATAATAGTGGTAATTTATTCGAATATTCCGATTCTGAGAACCAGCATTATTCATATTCAAATACGTCGAGTGATTCAGCAAGAACGAGAAACAACGAAAGTCATAATTGGGGTTCTCATGTCTATTCTGATAATAAGGTTAAGCAAAAAACAGAAAAGAAAGCAAATAGGAAGCTTCGTTTTTTAGGCATATTATTCCTTATTGCTGTGGCTCTTATAGGCATTGGATATTATGAAATCAAGCTTCTTACACCAGTGGGTTTTTCTTCGACAGAATTACGTGGAGAAAGCTACGAGGAAGTAATTTCTGCTTTTGAGAAAGAGGGTTTTAGTAATATTTTAACAAATGAAATTGCGGATTTGTCACTGAAAGATATTGCGGAAGAGAATAAAGTAGATACAGTGAAAATAGGCATCTTCGATAAATTTACTTCAATTTCTAAATATCCATCCAACTTCCCGGTATTGATTACGTATCATACACTTGAAAAATATTCAGTGCCAATGTCATCGAAAGAAGCTAAAGGTGCAAACTATCAAGATGTGATGGGAAAATTTGAAGAAGCAGGCTTTGAAAATATAACACTTGAAGTAGAATATGACATTATTACGGGATGGATAACTGATGATGGGAAAGTAAAATCTGTAACCGTGAATGATGATGGGAAGTTTGCTTCTGGAAAGGAATATCGTGCAGATGCTGAGGTGGTGATTACATATCATACATATCGAAGCAATAAGTCGAAATAGGAAAAAGAACGATGCGTGGATTGAGTCCATTTATGACATATCTTGTAATAATAAACATTGCAGGATTTATACAATTGCATTTACTTACCACAGCCTTCAATTTGAATCAATGGCAAGAGCTACGCCGACAAATATGCCCCATTGATACAGTTTCAGTCTGTTGTATAAAGTGATCAAACAGAACAAGATTATAGATGGAAATGAGTTATATGTATTAGAAACAAATAATAGAATCTAGAAAGAGGTATTTAATGCGAATCTTAATGCTTGGCAATAGTTTTACTTTTGCAAACAACATGCCAAAAACCCTGGCCAACTTAATAGATGCTGAAGTGGTTCAGCACACCCGCGGTGGAGCGCGTCTTGCCGAGCAGTTGAATCCTGACACTAAGATGGGAGGAATGACGCAGGCGGCTTTGGAGAATGAGAAGTGGGACTATGTAATTCTCCAGGAGATGAGCAATGGTCCAATCACTTCCAGGGAAAGCTTCCTGAAGAACACAGCACTGCTGTGTGAGCGTATTCGTTCCAATGGAGCAGTACCGGTTCTGTATGCCACCTGGGCTTATCAGAAGGGCGGCAAGCAGCTGGAATCCTTCGGCATGGACTATGATGAGATGTATCAGAAAATGTATGATGCTTATCATGAGGCTGCCGATCGGAATGAGGCCTTGATTGCCGATGTAGGCAAACGCTTCTATGAGGAAGCAGCTAAGCAGGATATCTTTGCTGAAGATGGCTGCCATCCAAATGAGCTTGGATCCAGGCTTGCTGCTCAGGTAATTGCAGATGTCATCTTAGCTGATCAGGCAAACAAAGCAGAAATGGTGATTGAACCAAAGGCAGAGGACAACGATACTAGACTTCGTATCCTGTATCTCTATCAGATGTTTCTGACACAGACCGATGAGGATCATACCCTTTCTACAAAGCAGATCACTGACCGCATGATGGAGCAGCACAATATTCTTGTGCATAGAACCACTGTGCCTAAGGATATTGACTTGCTTCGTGCGGCTGGCTTTGAGATTATCGGAGAACGTAAGCGTGCCTGGGAATACTACCTGGCAGACCGCAAGTTCTCCGTGCCGGAGTTAAAGCTTCTGATCGATGCAGTGCAGTCTTCCAAGTTCATAACAGAGAAGAAGAGTGAGAGTTTGATTAAAAAGCTACTCTCTTTGACCAGTGAGAACAATGCAGATAAGTTAAAGAGATCTGTGCATATCACCGGCCGTGTGAAGACCGAGAATGAAAAAGGCTATTACATAGTGGATGCCATCAATGAGGCGATCAATGCCGGCGTGAAGATTTCCTTCTATTATTCTGAACTTAATGGTAAAAAGAAGGAAGTGCTCAGGAACGATGGAAAGCCATATACTGTCAGTCCATTTGATTTAATTTGGGATGGCGACTATTACTATCTGACCGGATACTGTGATGAGAGGGAAGCTGTGCGTACTTATCGAGTGGATCGTATAAAAAAACAGCCGGAGATGCTGCCGGAGAAGGCTGTTGAGAAACCGAAGGGATATAATGTATCTAAATATACGACAGAGGTCTTCCGTATGTTCTCTACAGATGAAGCAATTGATGTAACATTGCTATGCGACAACTGTATTATGAAGTCTGTGGTTGATAAGTTTGGTATGAAAATTAAGACTCAAAGCGTAGGTGAGGAAAAATTCCGGATAAAAGTTAAAGTCTGCGTGAGTCCAACTTTCTATTGATGGGTATTTGGAGCAGCTGGAAAAATTATGATTGAAGGCCCTTCGAATGTGCGCAAAGCATATAAAGAGATGTTACAGAAATCGCTAGACAGTATGAATTAGAAAAAAATGACGGTCGAGAGGTAACTTGTAAAAGCATTCTCGACCGTTTCTTTAGAAACAATTTTTTTGTCAACAATCTTTACTGCATCTGAAAAGAATCTCCGAGCATGTGCCCAACAATTCGCATTTATAACATTTACATAAAACATGGCAGTATAATATATCTCCGATTATCAAGTCTTAAAGACAAAAAGAAATCTAACAAGTATAATGGTAAATATATTGGTTCATTGGACGTATAAGAAATGATGGAATATTTGAAGATGAATCTATATAAAATAATAGTGGGAAGCCATCTTGACTTTTCTCTTTGTACTTGTTAGAATATGTGTACAAAGAAAGTTTACCGCTGACCAATATGCGGTATATAAGTGGTTGGGTCGAAAGTTTACCGCTGACCAATATGCGGTATAAAAATGGTTGGGTTGAAAGTTTACTCCTTCGCCGTAAGGCGGAGGATTTTTCTATATACATTATAATGAGGACAAGATAATGAAAAAGACGGGATTCTATATTATAAAAGATAATTTTTTTACGGACATGCCTGATCCATATCTTAAAGGAAATAAGGCAGGAAACAGACCTCATTATTATTGCTTCGAGGATTCTGATACGGGAATATTTTGGATGATACCATTATCAAGCAGAATAGATAAATACAAAAAAATTGTTGAGAATAAAGAAAAAGCAGGAAAGCCGTGTGATATTATACATATTGTAAAATTAGATGATAGTCGAGAAAGTGCATTTCTCATACAAGATATGTTTCCTATTATAGAAAAATATATAGAGTGAGAATACACTATTGCGGGAAATCATTTAATGGTAACAAGTGAACATGTAGCCAGAACAATCGAGCATAAAGCGAAGAAGGTTCTTAAAATGTTGAAGAGAGGAGTAAAGTTTACTCCGACTCAGCCAGACGTATTGTCTATCTTGGAAAAACTAAAAACAAATAAATAGCAGAAAAAATTTAAGCCCGTGTTGCAAGCACATATCATTGTAACACGGGCATATTTTATTTTTTACGATTCGGCAGAGCTTTTAGTAACTTGGAACGCTTAAACACATCTTTCATGACCTTATGTTCATCCACAGAGAGGTGATCAAACGGAATCTGCATTTCATCACAGAAGAAACGCTAGAATTACTCAATCGGATTGCTCTTGAATTTTAGGGTCTGCAAGAATCGTTGCACCTTTTTATCGTTAGACATTGGTCTTTCGATAGGTGCAGATTCAGCAGCATGTTCGTGGTTTTCACGAATGGTGCGGATAATATTGTTCCAATCGCTGTGAATGGTATGGAAGAAATATTCTTCTTCCTGAATATGTGAACTTTCCAGAACTTTCAGGTACAGGTCGTTGGCATCTGGATTTTTCTGCTGAATAATCTGGAGACGAACGGCATCTAACCAGTCATTCATGTTTTTGACCATCTCTGCCAAACCGGGAGACATCTTTCTGATCCAGCCCAACGTCCTTCATGCTATCATGTCGGATGAGCACAGCTCTTTTTTTATGATACCATTGTTTTTCATCAGAATATGCTGGTGGGAAGTTACGATGACCGTTGTTATACAGATATTCTGCTGCCGATCTTTTCTTCCAGACGAAGAGTTCTGGTCCCTGTATCTCAGGAACCACCGGGGTATCATGAACTCCATGATTCGGTCCGGACTATTATGCAGTGTGCACACAAAAATCTTGCAACGTCTGATCTGTTGCTGAAAAGCGAACTGCTTCGCTTATTTTATCTGCTGGCATCGACACCGGAACTCTGCACCGAACACACGGTTTCGACAGAATCCCGGATGACCGAAACACTTCGGCCTGTTCTCACTTATATACAGAAACATCATTCTGAATCTGTCACCATAGAGCAGCTGGCAAAGATCGCTCATATGAGCAGCAGTTACTTTATGAGCTGTTTCAAACAGAATTTCGGTCTCGGAGCCATTGAATATCTGAATCAGGTACGTATCCGATCAGCATGCGACCTTCTGCGCAATACGGATCGCAGTATCTCCGACATTGCTTTCGATACCGGATTTCATAACCTTTCAAATTTCAATCGACAGTTTCGCACCAAGGTAGGATGTTCTCCTCAGACTTACCGAAAAGAATCCGTTCTTTCCTGATAGATCCAGTAAGTGATCATCAACATGATCCAGGCGCCGATCCAGGCAGATACTTCTGCCAGAGCAACACCACGAAAAGCCAGATATGGAGTCAGCAGCTTTACCATGACCACTCGAAGAGACACTTCCAGGACTCCTGAAAGCATCGGAACAAACGTATGTCCCATGCCCTGACACCCGTTGCGGAACACAAACAGCCATCCCAGAGGAAACAGACAGATGCCTGTAACCGCCAGAAAATCTCTTGTGTAAGAAATAATCGACGCATCATTCAACATGAAAGAAGTCAGAAACTCAGGAATACACAGCAACATCAAAGCCAGTGGAATATTTATCAGGATCGTCAGGATAACTCCTTCCCGGATACCGGTACGTATCCGCTCCTTTTTTCCGGCACCATAATTCTGTCCCACAAAAGTAAGAAGTGCCAGGCCCACTGTATTTGCCGGCTGTTCAAAAAGACTGAGGATCTTGGTGCATGCCGCATAGGCAGCCACATAGCTTGTTCCCATATTGTTGACAAATGTCTGCAATACCATTCCACCCACTGCAGTGACAGAATTCATAACGGCAACAGGCAGACCTTTCAATGTCAGTCTTTTGATGATTACACTCTGTGGTTTCCAGTCCGTTTTTTTCGGGATCAGATTTTTTTCCCTTCCTATGTAGTAACAGCAGTAAAGCGCAGACAGAACCTGTGCCAGAACAGTGGCTAACGCTGCGCCAAAAACACCCATATGCAGCGGAAAAACGAATAACAGATCCATCAGAACATTAGCAATGGCGGAAATTATCATTGCAACCAGAGGCATCCGGCTGTTTCCGACGGAACGCAGAAGTGTCATGGCAAAATTATTAAAAATTGTAATGGTGGTTCCCGCAAGAATTGTTCCGAAATATTGCAGTGTTTCCGTCATCAGATCTTCCGGTGTATGGAGAAATGTAAATAATTGCCGCATGAAGGCCAGACTTACCACTGTGATCACAATCCCAATAGCCAGACAGATCCAGACAGACATTGCCAGCTCCTTACGAAGTTTTTCATAATTGCCACTTCCAAAAGACTGAGAAATACAGATTCCCAATCCTCCTGTCAGCCCAATTGCGAAACCAATGATCAGAAAATGTACGGAACTGGTATTTCCGACTGCTGCAAGTGCCGTATCGCCAATTCCTTTTCCCACCACCATAGAGTCTGCAAAGCTGTATAACTGCTGAAACAGATTTCCTGCCAGGATTGGCAGAAAAAACTGTACCAGTAAACGCATGCAGTTTCCCTGCGTCATATCATTTGTCGTGTTCTTACCCATTATGTTACCTCCTGATGTCTAAACGGTACTCTCCAAATACTGTCTGCTTTTAGCCAGTATTTTACTACTGAAATGATACTTTTTCTATGACATTACTATGCTGAAATATTAGCAGAAAGTTTCTTGTTTAAATTTTTTATGATGTTTTCAGAGTTATCTTTTGAATAATATCTCATTTTTGCTGCCGATAAATAGTCCATAATAATACCTCCTCTTCAAAATTAATTCTATCATAAAATGACATATAAATCTAATAAAGATATGCTTAAAAGACAAGAGTTCATAATGATTAGTGAACATCATAATATTTTTAGAGTAGCATCCAAATATCACAAACCGATTTGATGAGGAGAAAATACCAGAGCAAGATCCACCCGTGTATTACAGTATTGTCATTTTGACAATTTTGTATTACTTACGAGTAGCAGACTTGATGGGGATTACGTCCCCATACCCACGTGAAAATATAATTGCTGGCAATTACATTTTAGCAGACACGCAAGCGTTTCTGAGTAAGCGTCACAGACAACAAAATAAGGAAATTTTGATAAGGCATTCACCTGGAATAGGTGAGTGTTTTTTTGTTTTTAAGTATTCAATTAACCGAAAAAATAAAAAAATTTTCCTCAGGGGGCTGTAAAAATGCCTCTCAGCGTTTCGTATTAATGAAAGGGTATTTTTTGCAGGAAAAATAAAAAATTTTCATCAAGAGCCTGTATTTATGCCCTTCATCTTTTGAATATGTGTAAGGACATTTTTTGAGCCGGCATAAAAATGATTTTTACAACAGTTAGAAACAGAAACGAGGCGAGAAAAGAATGAAATATGAATACATGAAGGAGTCAGAGCAGATGCTTCAGTACTTCCAGTTTCCGAAGTTTTTATTAAAGCTGCGAATTTCTCAAACTGCAAAATTCCTTTATATGATTTTGTATGACCGGGCACGGATATCGAGAAAGAATAGCTGGATAGATAAGTATGGAAATGTTTATCTGATTTTTCCGATAGAGGAATTGTCTGTTCAAATCGACAAATGCAAATCTTCTGTAAAAACAGCGTTGAAGGAATTAGATGATGTGGGACTATTGGTTCGCAGATCCGGTGGATTTTCAAAACCCAATCATTTATATGTAAAAATTCCATCTGATGAGATAGGTTTACAGACGGTTGATGATAAGGCGGTTGAAAAGATGGCTGTAATAGAGTCGGAAAAGCACCCATCATCTGGTCATAAAAATGGCTGTGCAGGAGTCGGAAATGTGGCACCTAGTAAAGTAACTGAGAAATATAAAAGTAATAAATATCATGAAGTAAATTATTGCTATGGGGAAGGAGAGAGTTTGTGATGAGAGAAGAAGATACTGTATGTGTAGGCAGTGATGGTTTGCAATACTGCAAAGTCTGTGGGGAAGCGAAAGAAGCATTTTTCCCCAAGGGTGGATTTATGGGGATGAAGAAACATTCCAGGCAATGTGCCTGTGACAGAAAAGCGTATGAAGAAGAACAAAAATATTTTAAAGACAAAGAACACCGGGAATTAGTCAGTAGAAATATGAGCATCTGTTTTGACGAGAGCAGAATGGAAGAGTGGACATTTGAAAATGCAGATATGTCAGATGCGGTAATGCATAGAGCAAAAAAATATGTTAAGAACTGGGATGAAATGAAAAGAAACCATATAGGCTGTTTGTTCTGGGGACCGGTTGGTACCGGGAAAAGTTATGCTGCCGGGTGCATAGCTAACGATCTTCTTAAACGAGAAGTAACGGTAAAGATGACCAACTTCAATACTATTATCGATGATATATTTCCGCTGGCAGACAAAACGGAATATATCAATGCATTGGCTTCTTATCAGCTTTTGATTATTGATGATCTTGGAGTGGAACGAAATTCGGAGTATGCGTTAGGAATTATTTTTAGCGTCATAGACCGCAGGATCCGTTCAGGACGGCCTTTGATCATCACAACTAATCTTCCACTGAAAGAAATAAAAAGCGAGACCATGTTGGATAAAAGGCGTATCTATGACCGTATTTTGGAAATGTGTACACCAATGTATGTTGGAGGTTCAAGTAAACGAGAAGCGATTGCAAGTATGAAAATGGAGAAAGCGAAAACGATGTTGAACACAAACAGAGGGAAGGAGGAATGCGAATGAATCATACAGAAAAAACAGTACCTGTTTGGAAGAAATATTCTTTAAATGTTTCCGAAGCGGCAGAATATTATGGAATCGGAGAAAAGAGATTAAGACAGATCGCAGGTGAAAATGAAGGAGCAGATTTTATTTTGGAAGTTGGTTCGCATATCCGGTTCAAAAGAAAATTATTTGAAGATTATCTGGACACAGCCAGTACAGTTTAAGTGACAGAATAGAAGAAATAGTAATGAAAATAATGTTCATTTTATCTTAGCGAAGAGAAGGTCTTGTGGTATAATGAAGAAACCGAGACGGTCTTCCAAGTTAAATGAACATTTGATGAAGGAGACTAAAATATTATGAGTGAAAAAAGGAGAAATCATAGAGGACGTATATTACACAATGGAGAAATACAGTTATCTGATGGCAGATATCGATTTAAGTATGTCGATGAGATGGGAAAGGAGCGCTGCGTATATAGCTGGCGCTTAGACCATAACGATGCAACTCCGAAAGGAAAGCGCCGTACTTTGTCGCTTCGAGAGATGGAGAAGAAAATCCAGGCGGATCATTTCGAGCAGATTGCAACAAATGGCGGAAATATGACGGTACTGGAACTGGTTGAAAAATATACATCAACAAAAACCGGTGTCAGACCTACTACAGTTGCAGGATACGGAACAGTTATCAATTTATTGAAGAAAGATCCATTTGGAAAAAGAAGGATTGATACGGTTCGAATTTCGGATGCAAAATGTTGGCTGATACATCTTCAGCAGGTAGAAAAGAAAAGCTATAGTTCCATCCATTCGATCCGAGGAGTCCTTCGTCCGGCATTTCAATTGGCGGTGGATGATGACCTGGTCAGGAAAAATCCATTTCAGTTTCAGCTAATGGAAGTGGTTGTGAATGACAGTGTGACAAGAGAGGCAATCAGCAGAGCAGAGGAACGTAAGTTTCTACGATTTGTGAAGGAGGATCCTCATTTTTGCAGGTATTATGAGGGAATCTACATATTATTTAAAACCGGCCTTCGAATCTCGGAATTTTGTGGTTTAACGATTTCTGATATTGATTTTAAGGAGCATACGATCAACATCGATCATCAATTGCAGAAAAAATCAAAAATCGGATATTATATTCAAGAGACTAAAACAACCAGCGGAACGAGAAAGATACCTATGACTGCGGATGTAGAGGAATGCTTTCGGAAAATAATAGAAAAACGGAACCCGCCCAAAGCAGAGCCTATGGTAGATGGAAAAAGTGGATTCTTATACTTTGATAAAAATGAAAGTATCTGTTATTCCCTGCACTGGGAGCATTATTTCCAACACATCATTCAGAAGTATAATAATACTTACAAAGTACAGATGCCTGTCATTACACCGCATGTATGCCGGCACACCTATTGCTCAAATATGGCAAAATCC
>OHNK01000521.1_pt1 | contig 24590 bp, 17 predicted proteins | sample 1569551 | NCBI WGS metagenome assembly OHNK01 (sample SAMEA3879518, study PRJEB24766) | human gut metagenome | biome: human-associated habitat; feature: feces | place: USA | collected 1985/1987 | reverse complement strand
TTTGTTGTTTTCGCTCGAATCCCTCGCTCAAACTGGCTAAAGCCAAAAGCATAAAATAAAAAATATTCACTTTTATGAATATTTTGTCAACAAAAGATAAGATTGAAATCAAGTTAGATTAATTCATGTTTAAATCTTGATAAAATAACCAAAATAAAAGCAGAGTTTCCCCTGCCATTTGTACTAATCATCCATTATTGCCTTATGATACTCTTCTACACTACTGTAGTCACAAGAATCAATGTTTGTATGTTCATTATTTGGATCATACTTGTTTTTCCAAGCCTTTCTTAATTTGATCTGATGCTTATACTGAATTAAATTGTCATAATTTGAAGCATCAATTTTAGAATACTTGCCTTCTGCATCACATTCTTTGATCCAATTGAGTCGATCATGAAGTTCAACCAAATAATCATCAATTGTAGTGAATTTATTAAACTTAAAACCATTGAATAGATGCTTGGAATCATATGTCTCTTGCCAGTCGAGTATTAGTGCATTTCTGTAATCTTCTTCATGATCATAATCTGATACATCAACATTTGTTTTAAAGCTTGGATCATACTTACCTTGCCAACAAGATCTTAATGCATCTAAATAATCTTCTTCACAATCATAATCACTAGGATCTAGTTTATAGGCATTATCCTTATCATATTTATTCATCCAATACTTCTTATTATCAATCGCATTCGAATAATCAAATTCATTTGAATAATCATTTGGATCTATCGAACTAAACTCATTAAAATAATCATACTTACGCTTCCATAATTGTCGTAATGCATCTACATACTCATCTTCATCATCAAATTGACTTGGATCTACATTATATTCATCATTCGAATCATGTTCGTCCTTCCACTCTCTACACTCATCTATTCGATCCTTATACTCATTTACATCATCAATCAATTCTATATCAATATATTCAAACTCATCATAAGGATCCAATTCCTTTTTCCAAGCCCGCTTTAAAGCCTTAACATAATACTCCTCATACTCAAAATCACATGGATTCACTTCAAATTCACAATCCCAATCCCATTCATCACGCCACTCTAATCTAGTTCTATAAACATCTACATCATAGGCATAATCATCATAATTCGAATAATTTGATACATTCACATAATCTTCAAATTCACATTCAGGATCTTCATATTCTTGCCACTTCTCTTTAAGCGCAGCCAAATATTCTTTACAACTCGAATAATCATATTGATTCACATGAAACTCATTCTTAGGATTATACTTCTCAGCCCAACCATCCTGACGCAACATTTTACCAATTGCAAAACCCAATATTCTTCTTCTAACCATATACCTAATTCCTTTTTTCAATTATACACCAAAAAAGCCGCCATATTATAGGCGACTCAGTTATCATCTTCACTTTTTCAAATTCCTAGAATATGACTATTTCAACAACTCCATAATTTCATCTTCACTCTTCGACAATGACTTAGAAATAAGCTCTAAACTCATCCCATTTGTTAGCATCGCTTGAATCATCTGTTTCATTAATTGATTCATCTGATCCATTTTCTTATCCGATTCATCTGCACGTTTATTTGCTACTTCTGCACGTTTATTTGCTTCTTCTGCACGTTTATTTGCTTCTTCAATTTCAAGTTGTAATTCCATTCGTTCTTCATTTTCATGCAGTTTTTGAAAATCTTCTATTATTTTTTTCCAACCATCATCCGATATCGTTTCTACACGCTTCTCTAACATTTGAATCACCCCATCACTTTCTATCATTACCTTAATTTTACTATCATCCATTCCCTTGTGGCAATTCAAAAAGTAATAAATCATTTTCTCCTGTTCATTCATGTCTTTAAGCGGTTTATTTGAATCCAACTTTGCCATTTCAACTGTACGTAACTTCATACGATCCTGACTTTCTTCTACAAAAGATAAACCTTCTTCATTCCTTAATGTGAATGTGTTACACATTCTATTATTATCAATTAGATTCACATTAAAGAACACTAAGACGATTGTTTCCTTTAACTCTCCATAATATTTTCCTTCCAATTCTTGTGAACCATGAAGTCTTGCCAAATAATAACTAAAGCGAATTGGCAAATTATCTTTCGTTTGTCTTAATTGCATCTCTAAATCCACCATCGTTCGATCATCAAATTCAACTAATAAGTCTAACCTTGGACTTTTCATTTTACTATAGTCTTTTACTATTTCTGAATTCTTTACAACAACTTTATTCACACTCCTTTCTAAAAATACCGTGAGTAATGATTTTAAGGCATCATTGGCCTCTTTACAATCTTCGCCAAACACATACTTAAAGGCGAAATCATTTAATAAATTTGCACTCCTCATGAGCACCTCATTTCTAGTAGGCATCTAACTGTCATCTAGATAAATAAGTATCGTAATGTGTATTTTTTATAGCTTGACCGCTTTAATAAACAAGTGAACCCACAATTGCACTTTTGTTTTTTTACCACAAAGAATGATTTGACTATCTAATCAACTAGGTACAATAGATACTAAATTTGAGATTGCCTACATACTCTTATACGTAAAAAAATAAGGTTTTTCTAAAAAATTTAACTTTTTTGCATAAAAAAACTAGAATCCATAGACTCTAGCTCTTGTGTTTATTCAAAATATCCGTTAATACCACAAACAAATCTTCAATATTAATTGGTTTTGCGATATGACCATCCATACCAACATCTATCGCTTTTTTCTTGTCTTCCTCAAACGCATTGGCCGTTATTGCCACAATAGGTATACATGCTTTTGCCTTGTCTTGTAAGTTTCTAATTTCACACGTAGCTTTATATCCATCCATTTTAGGCATTTGAATATCCATTAAAATGACATCATATGTCCCAACCTGATTTTCTATGACCTTATTCACACACTCAATACCATTCTTTACACGATCTACAAAAAGTCCTGCACGCTCTAATATGGTTTGTGCAATCTCGGCATTTAAATCATTATCCTCAGCCAAAAGAATATGTTTACCATTAAAAATTGCATTATCAACTTCACAATTCTCTTCTTGTTTATTCAAATAATATTTTTCATCCGCCAATTTATATTTCAACGTGACAATAAACGTACTCCCCTTACCAAGAACACTCTTCACATCAATTGTACCACCAAGAAGATCCACATATTTCTTTACAATGGCCATACCAAGACCTGTACCACTAATTTTACTAGATGTCATTCTTTCTCTTGAAAAAGATTCAAAAATCTTCTCCAAATACTCCTGACTCATACCAATACCCGTATCCATAATGCTTGTACGAACAATCATATATCCAGGCTCATCACATGAAAGCTCATCCACATCCACTTCAACAGAACCATTTGAAGGCGTATACTTAAGGGCATTACTTAAAATATTCACAAAAATTTCTTCAACCTTAGTCACATCGGCCATGACATGTTTATGCTCCACATTAAAAGTGTACCTCACATGAATATTCTTTTTCTTCGCCTCATCCTCAAACATATCAATCAATCTTTGTCTTATATCCTCAATATTCGCATAGTTTTCATCCAATTCCATATGACCACTTTCTATGCGAGCCATATCTAAAACGTTATTAATAATTGATAGAAGAATATTCCCCGCCTTTTGAAGTTTATTTAAATGCTCGAAAACCCTAGGCAAATCATTATCCTTCAACTCATTCTTCATAAGTTCAGAATAGCCTAAAATCGCATTCATAGGCGTACGAATATCATGCGATACATTATGAAGAAACTGTGTCTTAGCTAAGCTTGCATCCTCAGCACTCTTTAATGCAACCTTAGCACTCGCCTCTGCTCGTCTTGCCTTTTGTAAAAGTAGAAGAATTACAATAATAATACTAAAACCTAGAACAAGAACAACAACCAAATGATCTTTTAAAAAACTGTAAAAAGTCGTTTTATAAGCCGTACTATCATACATCGCAATTGCACTTGTCAACATATCCGAAGGCATAGCCTTTATCGTCTTATTCAATATGGATAATAGTATTGCCTGCCCATCTTTAACCGCAAAACAAGCCTCCATTGTCTTTGTCAAAGGAATAATTTTAAAATTCTTTTTACCATCAAAACTCAGCACCTGACTCGATCCCATGATAAAACAATCCACTTTACCATCATCAACCATATTCGCTCCATCCTCAATCGAATCACAATCCACGAGTTTCCAATGCGGATAGTTATACGCAATATGTTGTTTTAAAGCCACCTTGTTTTTCGGTACAGCTACTACATATGAATCATTCTCATTAAAATCTTTCTTATTTGTAACGGCAATCAAATTATACGTCCAAGCCGTATTCGAAAGTGAATACCCCTTCTTTTCGGCAACATTTGAATTTCGACTCGCATAATAAATCACATCAATCTCATTATTCTGTAAAGCCTCAATCATTTTGTCATAATCATCAAAAGCCTCTATATCAAATTTTAATGTATGATTCCCTAAACAATCTTTGGCATACGAAATATATTCAGAAAGTGTACCACGGATCTCTCCACTCTTTTTGTCCATTGAAAACACAACAGGATCACTATCTAAAAAACCAATTCGAATACCACCATGCTCTTCTAACCATGACTCCTCATTTCCTGTAAGAAACTGCGTATAATTAAGTGTAAAATATTTTTTATATAAATCATCCTTGAAAAAAGGACTATCACTATCCAACTGGCGCATCGCATAATCCAATTCTTGTTTAATATCACTACGCTCTTTATTTATCGCAAAGTATATATCAGATTTTCCAATAGTTGTAACAGATGAGATTCCTATTTCAGACCAAATCGACTCTTCTAAAGACACAAAACAATCTATCTCATCATTTGCCAATTTCTTTTTAACATCCTCATTGTTACCCACATTGACATGTTCAGTATGAATACCATGCTTATTCTCCCATTCTGTAAGCATATATTCAGGCTTAGCACCTTTAACCACACCAATACGCTTTCCATCCAAAGACTTAAAATTGGAAGACACAATATCATTATCCGATAAATCCGCATACAAAACATACTTTTCTTCACCCATCGTTTCCTCAGAAAACAACATTTCTTTAGCACGATCATCCGTATACGCAATATCACCCATGATATCAATCTCACCATTTTCAAGCTTATCAAAACAGTTTGACCAATCACACTTTACATACTCAAACTTCCAACCCGTATACCCAGCCAAAGCTTGCATCAATTCATAGCCATAGCCACGCCTTACACCATGTTCATCCACATAATTAAATGTATCTTCAAAAGATCCAACACGAATCGTCTTCTGCGTCTCATCCGCCAAACAAGGCATGCACATAGATAAAATCACAAAAATGATTGTGCATAACGCAGCTAACCTTTTCCCTTTTTTAAACATATTATTTCTCCATATCCATTTGTTAATAGTATATTTTATTTCACAAGATTCAGTCAATAAAAAAACTAGAATCATAAAGACTCTAGCTCTTTGTTTCTATTGGGCCACTATGAAATTCTCTTTCAATATCTGGACTATACAATTTACTCCACTCTTTTTTACCCAATATCTTCTTTGCCTCACTATTTAAATTAAAAAATATAGCATGTGGCACGCAACAAGAAATGTCCAAATTATACTTAAACAATTCAAGTTCAGTATCCGTTATTGTTTTCTTTAAAATCTTAATATATAAAGAAACCATCTCTTCAAAATTAAGTATTTTAGGTATCATAATATAACACTCCATTTAATCCACTAATCTGTCTGGAATCAACTCATTACCTTCATATTTAAAGACATATTGTTTGTTTAAATCTTTATTCTTTAATGAAAACCACACTTCACTATCCGACTGTTGAGTTATTGAATCCACATAATATGCTTCATCCTCAATTTGATTATTTGCACTTTCAATCAATTCCTCATCTGAATAAGGGATTGAAGTTTGAACTTCTTTAGTCTCTCTTAGTTCAGGTTGTGCCTTTGTACAAGCTGTTAATAATAAAAGAAATAATATTCCAAATTTTTTCATATAATCCTATACGTATTCTCCTTTGTGTTGATTTCAATCGTGATATTGTTACTATATGTCGCTTGTTGAACATGATCATTGATGATTTTATGTTCTACCATCTCTTCATTTTTAATTCTTTGATAAAAATCAAGAACAACATTTGCACGTTTAATTCGATCTTCTATGGATAAGCCATCAGAACCAAAATTACCATCCACATTATCATACGGTGCATTTCTTATGACATATGGAATACCACCATTTAATAACGCATACAACATGTAGTCTTCTTGTCTTTTTTCCATTGGCCAAGGCAAAATGAAACAGTCATGATATACAAGATTAAATAATGGTACAGGTATTCCCATTCTTTTCTCATTTTCATCTTTCATCATAAACTCATAAGGCCCATAATGAGAGAACACAAGTTCGCGCATCGCCCAATCGCTACACTCCTCACTTGAAGGAATGATTCCTTTTGAGATCATATATTGAAAACAAGCCCTTCTATATTCCATGCACTCTTTTCTTGTCATCAAATGTTCTAAATTAAAACACTCATCCATTTCATTACATGAGAAAACATCCAAATATACACAATCCAAATTTATATGTTTTAAGATTTCAGTGTAGTTTCTCTTTACATACTTTGGTGCAAGACTTGCACACAAATAGTTTTGTCTTCCTCCAGCCCAATTGGCATGTTCAAACACACTACCATCCTCTAATTGAATCGCTTCATTTTCATTATGTGTTTTTGCCTTGTAGTAATAATCACGATACTGATCATGTAAACCAAATAGATCATTAGACGAACTCAAACTTTTTTGAAGATCCTTTAAACCAGACCATCCACCAGCTTCAATACATGCCGGTAAATAATCCGGATGACAATTGTCGTAGCCAGGATCTGCCCAACCGTCTAAATGAAGATAGAGTTTAGAAGAACCCAAACTATGAAGCTTTTGAATCATCTCTTTTACAGAATCAAAAGAATGAATCACATCCTCTTGTCCATTATAAAACCGAGAATCCTTTTCCGTATGCGCCTTAATACCTGTATGTACAACTGCACACTGTTGAAGATCTGATATTTTACAAAGTTTAACTTCTTTCTCTTTTAAAGACTTAAATAAACCAGTTTCTTTTACATACTCTCGATAAATCTTAGCAGCACGATTATAATCCATATTACTTTCAAAAGAATATCGAACAACTCGCTTATAGCGCATCTTACCTAAACTTGTTAACCATACAAATTGAAGCCTTGTTCCCTTGTCATCATGATCAATTGTATATTTCGAATCCCAAGGCGTTTCATTGATTGCGATATAACCTAATCCATTATTTGTCTGACTAAGCCAAGGCATATAGGCAGCACAACTTGTAAACTGACCATCAAAGGCAATATGACTATAATCATACTCATATCGATTGGGAATCAGTAAACCTTGCATATAAGGAATCGTCGAATAGCCATCCTTATCTTCACACACAAAACTATCCGGCCAATGTACCTCTTTAATATTCTCATCCACTTTTGGAATCCACTCAAAATAATAATGATTCGTACTATCTTCTTTCCAGATATATGTATCAAAATATTTATAAGTACTATAAATACCCTTACCTAAGCCTGTCACTCTTTCTTCTGACTTGATGAAATCATCACTAAAATATATCTTCTGATTGTCTTTTGTCACATAAAACGAATCTAGATTATGAATCCAATTTTCCATACATAAATACCTCTTGTCTTAGTCATTATACCATACATGATATGTTAGAATAATATAAGAAAGTTGGTGCAACTATGGGCATTTATTTAAATCCAGATAATAACCGTTATGAAAGATTGTATAACAGTCCTATCTTTGTAGATAAATCATTATTGATTGAATACACAAATAAAGCTATAAATACTTCTAATGATTGTATTTGCGTAACTCGTCCAAGACGATTTGGGAAAAGTACAGATGCGAATATGTTGGTAGCTTATTATTCAAAAGGTACAAATTCAAAAGACTTGTTTAATACATTAAATATCAATCACTGTCCTTCTTTTCTTGAACATTTAAACAAGCACAATGTGATTCATTTAAACATACAAGACTTTTTTTTACCACAAATTCAATCGATGAAATGCTTATTAAAATCAATCGAATGATTTTAAAAGACTTGAAATTTGAATTTAAAGATACCATAACTGAAACTGAAATCATCGATGCATTCAATGAAGTCTATGCATATACAAAAAATAAATTTATCTTTATCATTGATGAATGGGATTGTATCTTTAGAGAATTCAAAGAAGACAAAACTGCACAAGAAACATATTTAGATTTCTTAAGGAGTCTTTTAAAAGATAAGAATTATATTGAAATGTGTTACATGACAGGAATATTACCAATCAAAAAATACGGAACTCACAGTGCCTTAAATATGTTTGATGAAATATCTATGACGCAACCAAAGCCACTGGCAAACTACATGGGATTTACCAAAGAAGAAGTATCGAATTTATGTCGAAAGCACAATGTAGATTATCAAAAAATGAAAGATTGGTATGATGGATACCATATGATAGACACTATTTCAACTTTTTCACCAAGATCTGTAGTTGCAGCTATTTCAAAACATGATTTTTCAAATTATTGGACTAAAACAGAGTCTTTTGAAGCTTTAAAAATATATATCAATTTAAACTTTGATGGATTAAAAGACAATATTATTCAAATGATGGCAGGAAAAGAAGTATATATTGACACATCTTCATTTGAAAACGATATGTCCACATTTGGTTCAAAAGATGATGTTCTTACATTACTGATCCATTTAGGATATTTGGGATACAACCAAAAAGATCAAACATGCTACATTCCAAATAAAGAAGTCATGGACTCATTCTTTACATCCATTAAAAATTCAGATTGGAATGCGACCACTAAAGCCATTCAAAATTCACGAAACTTATTAGATGCTACTTTTAATATGAATGAAACAAAAGTAGCTGATTATATTGAACAAGCCCATCTAGAAACTAGCCACATTCAATATAATGATGAAAATGCTCTAAGCTATACAATTGATCTTGCCTACTATGCCGCAAGAGATCACTATACTGTGATTCGAGAATTACCAACTGGTAAAGGATTTGTGGATCTAGCCTTCATCCCTAAAACAGATAAGCCAGCTATATTGGTTGAATTAAAATGGAACCAAAATGTAAATACAGCCATTACACAAATCAAAGAAAAAAAGTATCCTTCTGTTTTAGAAAAATACAAAGACAATTTATTACTCGTAGGAATTACGTACGACAAGAAAACAAGAAAACACATATGCAAAATCGAGCGACTTTAAAATTATCGCTCGATTTATTTTACCTCTAAACTTTATTTATCAAACCCAAAAAGAGATGCATGTGTATATCTAACATGAACATGCATCCCCTTATTTGTGAAATTAGCTATATCTATTTCTTACTTCTCTTTTTAGCTTCAACAATACCAAGAGCTGCAACACCCATTAATGCTGCATTCGTAACAAACTGTGTTTCAACACCTGTATTTACTTTACCCGTATTTGTTTTGTTTGTTGTCGTAGCTTCATTTTTCTTTTCTTCATCCTTTTTAGCATGTTTTGCACTAGCCTTAATATAAGTATCTAATTTTTTCATTGCACTTTCATATTCAGCCTGCGCTTCATCTTGCGCTTGTTTTGCGTTTTCATACTCTTCTAAAATTCTGAAGTATCGAGCATTAGCGGTTGCTAAATCTTGTTCAATTCGATTTAATTCATCCACTTCTCTAGCATATTGACTTAAATACAAGACTAATTCTGAATCATCGACATCACTTAAATCTGCATTTGAACCTTGTTCTCTAACTCGACGCATAAAAGCAAGTACCTTTCCTTGGCCTTCTTTTTGATTTTCTGTATTGTCTTTATCTTTTGTTAAAGCTACAATTTTTTCTTTTGTTTCTTTAACAACTGCCTGAGCATCCTTTTCATCTTGTACATATCTTTCAACTAATGAATTCTGAGCTTCAATTTCATCTTTAAGATTATTAAGCTCATCTTGTTTTGTATTAAACTCAGCTACTTTTTGTGAAGCAACTTGATAATTTGTGTTTGCATCATCCAAAGCTTTTTGAGCAGCTGCTAACGAAGCATTTACAGTATTTAAATTATCATTTACTGTCCTTTGATCCTTACTTGCTGTTTCATACGCTATTTGTTTTTGATTAACTAAATCTTGCGCTTCTTTTTCAGCCTGTTTTGAAGCTTCTAAATCACCCTTTGCATTTTTTAATGCCTCAGAAGCTTTAGCCTTTTGACTATCCCAATCTCTGATTTTTGTACTTAACTCATCAATCTTAGAATCGACCTCTTTTACAGCCGCATCTTTATTATCTTTATTTGTCTTGGCTGCTTGTTTAGCCAATAATTTATCTTGTACGACACTCTTTGTGCTATCTAAAGCCGCATTTGCATTATCAACTTCAGTTTGAGCAGCATCAACAGCATTTTGAGCATTTTGTACTGCCGATGTTGCACTAGTTATTTGTGTATTGGCAGCTGTTAATTGAGCATCTAAATTAGCCTTTTCTGCTTTAGCATCATCTAAAGTTTTCTTTTGTTGTTCTAATAAGTGTTGTACATTTACCAAATCTTGTTTTGCTTGAACCAATTCTTCATCACTTTTAGTATCACTCGCATTCAGTACATTTTGCTGTAAAATATAATGTTCTGTAGGAATACGATTCATTAATCCCCAATATAATCTATATTGATCTTTAAATTCAGTCGTAGTTAAAATTACATCCTTTGTAGGTCTATGATAATAACTATAATCGAATTCCTGCGTAAATGTAGATGGACCTGTAAATTGGATACCACTAGAACTTGCGATATAATCACCTCTAAACGCAAAACCAGTTACTGTAGAACTTGGATCTACAATGTTCAAATAGTGGCCTACTGTCATATATACATCTGGATATGTTTTATATAATTGAAAAGCTGTCAATTTTTTATATTTTTCATCCAATCCATCATAGATTTTCTTTTCTTTATCATACCAACCTCTAAATGGACTGTCATTTCCATTAGCAGCGCCATAACCAAACGCATGGTTTTCACCACCTGATACATTAGCACCAGAATGTCCCCTTTTTACAGCTGCATAGTTCGCATTTAATTCAGCGTCTGCCATTAAATAAGCACTTACCTTTAATTCATTTAAGCCTAAATCTTTTCGAATCTTATTACACTCATCAATATAATCAAACACATAATTTAAATAATTTGTGTTTGTTGCATCAGATGCATCCCCTAAAGTTGTATAATCCTTTAATACACTGCCAGGATTGCTTAATAATTCAACGGCAGAATCTGCTTTTAAATATTGGAAGAACATTTTTGTACCTTCCCTATTTTTAAACAAATCAATTAACTCTTTATTTGTTTTTTCAAATTCATCTAATTTTTCCTGAGCGATCTCTTTTTCAGTTTTACCAGAATCATAATCTTTCTGGGCTTGTTCCACTCTTTTTTCAGCACTCGCAACTTGTTGTTGTGCGATAGTATAAGCATTCTCATAATCCTTAATTAAATTTGCCTTTTCATCAACTAAAGTTTTGGCTTTGTCATAAGCCTGTTGTGCATTAGTCTTTGCCTCATTTGCATTCTCTAATGCTTTTGTAGCATTGTCTAATTCAGTTACACTTGCATCATAATCCTTTTGTTTAGAAGTCTGTTCTTTAAGCGCATTGTTATAATCTGTCTCAGCATTTGTTAATGCATCTCCTGCTGTTTTCGCATTAGCTTTAGCCGTTTCTAAATCAGTCTGAGCCTTTGCTAAATCACTCTTTGCAGTATCTAATGCATCACTTTGATTAAATGAATCTACATCAGTTTGTGCCTTATCAACAGCTGCTTGTTTAGCTGCAACATCATTTATCGCATTCTGATGTGCAACTTTCGAGTTCTCAAGCTCTGTCTTTTTAGCTTCTACATTTTTATTTACAGTTTCCAATTTACTTAAAGTATCATTTTTAAGTTGTTCAGTAGCCTCATAATCCTTATTTGCTTGATCTACAGCTTGACTTGCTTTATCAAGATTATCTTTCAATGTCTTTTCATCATACTTATCAAGCTCAGCCTTAAGTTCATCACGCGTTTGTTCTTTATCCTCTAAATCGTGTTTTGCATTATCCAAAGTTTTCTTTGCTGCCTCATGCTTTGCTTCTTGTTCCTTTAATTCAGCTTGTTTGTTCGCAATTTCTTTATTTAAATCATTAATTTTTTGAGCCAAATTATTATATAATTCTTCCTCATAATTCAATTTAGAATCAAGAGCAGCCTGCTGATTTGCCTTTTGCTCAGTAAGATCATCAACTATTTCTTTAGATGCATCCACAGCTTCCTTCTTAGCTTCTACCTCTGCCTTTTTTTCATCTAAATTGCTCTTAGCATCCTTGACAGAATCTTCCAATTTTTCCTTTTCAGTCTTATTCTTAGATACATCTTCTTTCACAAACGCTGGATCTTTTACTTCATCAGCCAATACATTTGTAAAATGTGGATTAACCATTGTCGAAGCAGCTGTAAAACCAACTGCAGCCGTAATAATTAGTTTGTCTTTTACACTCTTCATTTTTCGATTACCTCTCACTATATTTCTTATAATACACCCTTTAATTCTTGATTTCGTTAACAATTATTAAAGAAAATAGAAAAATTTGAAAAATTTTATTTACATTAATCTATAAAAAAAAGTATCAATTACGATACTTTCTTTAATATTCTTACCTCATAAGGCTTAAACTCAAGTGCATTATTAACAGGAAGTTCCTCATTTGTTTCAATGTCGATGAAGTTACCTTGTCCATTAAAGCCTAATGTTTGTGCTTCATTTTTCATATTCATACAAATCCATAGACATTCCTTTTCATCTTGTCTTTGATAAATACAAGCTGTGTTAGTAATACCAATCTGTGTATAGTCTCCATAAGATAAAGCAGAATGATTATGTTTCAGGTGGATTAACTTTTGAATGGTATCCGTTAATTCATTCCATTCAAACACTTTGATTTCCGGTCTAAGATCCGTATCATTCCAGTTCTTTTTCCCTTCGATTCCCCATTCACTACCATAATAGATACATGGAATACCTGGCATTGTAAATAACATCGTATAAATTAATGGCAATTGTTTTTTATCCTCTAAAATCGAGGCAACTCGTACCACATCATGATTATCCACAAAGTTAAATAAATGCTTACCCGTATATAAACACCATGGATCTTTGCCAAATTGACGATTCAATGAATAAAGAATTTCATAGAAATTCGCTGAATTAAAACTTGAATACAATCCCTTATAACACTCATAATTTGTGACAGAATCCAACATAGACTCATTCATCCACTGATTGTAGTCTCCATGTAAAGTTTCACCTAAAAGGAAGAAATCTCTACTTACATGATTATGTAAGGTTTGTAGGAAGTTTTTATCCAAACAATATGCGACATCTAATCTTAAACCATCAATTTTAAATTCTTCTTGCCAAAAATCCACTACGCTTAGAATATAATTTACGACCTCTTGATTTTGAAGATTTAACTTCACCAAGATATCATTGCCTTCCCAATCTTGGTACCAGAATCCATCATTGTAGTGATTGTTTCCATTAAAATCAATATAGAACCAATCTTTATAAGGTGAATCCCACTTCTTTTCTAAGACATCCTTAAACGCAAAGAAATCACGACCCACATGATTAAATACCGCATCTAAGATAATTTTAATGTTGTTGTTGTGGTATTTTTCTATGACTTCTTTTAAGTCTTCATTTGTACCAAGACGCGTATCTAACGTTTTAAAATCCGTTGTATCATAACCATGTGTACGACTCTCAAAAATTGGATTCAACATGACACAATCTATGTTTAATTTCTTTAAATGAGGAATAAAATCCTCTAATTTATGAATTCTATGTTCTAGTACATGATCATTCTCAAATGGCGCATTACAAGCTCCAAAAGGATAAATTTGATAAAATACACTTTCACTTGCCCACATACTATATTACTCCTTTATGATATCTACAGCTTGCACATGAATTAAATCCACTAATACTTTAGGATCCATCTCAATCTGCATGCCAATCTTACCGGCACTAAAATAGATTGTGTCTTGATTTAAACTGTCCTCATACATAAATGTACGAAATTGCTTTTTCATACCCAAAGGAGAACAACCACCACGAATATAACCCGTGATCTTATTAATATCTTTCACATGAATCATTTCACAAGATTTAACCCCTGCTACTTTTGCACACTTCTTTAGATCCAATTCCTTTTCAACCGGAATCATATACACTAAATACTCCTTTGTGTTTGATACAGTCACCAATGTCTTATACACCTTTTCGACAGGTTGATTCATCATTTGTGCAACATGCACACCATCTACAGGATCACCATCATTATGTTTGTACGTATGCGCTTTGTATTCCACCTTATGCTGATCTAAAAAACGCATCGCATTCGTTTTTTGAATCTTTTTCATTTTGAAAACTCCTCTAATAATTCTTTGGCCACAAGAAACTTCGTTTTTTGCTGCTCCATCGCTATCTTTTCAATATAGTGATGCGCCTTTTCTTCACTCCAATGATAATTTGAGATCAAAACCAACTTACAATGATTCACCATCTTAAGCTCTAAATATTTCTGTTCAAGCTTATGGATCTTCTTTTCATACATCGCAATCTACGATTTTAAACTCTTCATCATTTGGAAAGTTTCATACAAAACTTGTTTCTTAATGGGATACGACAAAAGTATTATACCACTATCTTTACATTGATATAAAACTTGATCATAGATTTCCTGCTTACACACCATAAGGACTTGCGCATTTAAACTCTTCGCAAAATTCAAAAGACCACTTTGCGTTTGCGAATACAAGATCACCACAATATCAAATTGAGTATTCCTTAACTTGCTAAAGGCATCATTATATGTTTTTGAAAGTACATATTGATAATTGGCCGTATTTTTTAATAAAGCTAAGAAATTCTCATTTCCTATTACTAATACTTTACTTGCCTCCATACGCACTTACCCAACATAAATATCCACTATATCGTTCCCTAATATTTCTTTTAACCAAGATGCATTTGAAGCTATTAATTTTGCCTCTTTTAAACTTTGAGGAAGCCTTTTTGTATCAACACTAACTACATCCGTACAAGGATCTGGAATCATATTCTTTTCAATACCCTCTAAACCGGCATAAATCAATAAGGCATACGCAAGATATATGTTACAACTACAATCCGGACTTCTTAACTCCATACGATTCGAACTATGCGTAGCCGGAATACGAATCAATTGATTGCGATTTTGGTAGGACCAAGAAATGAAACTAGGCGCCTTATCCTTACCCATGCGTTTATATGAATCTTTTGATGGATTTAAAAATAAAGTCATCTCCTCAATATGATGTAAGATTCCAGCCATAAAAGGCATCAACAACTCCTCATGACTTTGCACACTCATATTAATATGCATACCATTACCTGGAGCATCCTCAATTGGTTTTGGTGAAAAGTCCGCCACTAAACCTTGCATATTCGCTAAAGCCTCTACAACCCACTTAAAAGTAGCGGCATTATCGGCTGCCTGTAAAGCTTGTGAATAACGAAAATCAATTTCATTTTGACCTGGACCCATCTCATGATGTGAAACCTCCGGATCAATACCCATCTCCGATAAGGTTAAACAAATTTCACGACGAATATTTTCACCCTTATCTAAAGGGGCAATATCCATATATCCACCTTGATCTAAAGGAACAAAGGTATTGTTGCCATTTTCATCTTGTTTAAATAAATAAAATTCAAATTCCGAACCAAAATTAATTGTGATTCCCTTTTCCTTTGCCTTTTTAACGGCCTTTCTCAATATATACCTTACATCCCTTTCAAAAGGCGTTCCATCCGGATATTGAATATCACAATACATACGAATTACACTGCCATCCATACTTCGCCAAGGAAGAATACTCATCGTATTTGGATCTGGAAATAAGAATAAATCACTATGCACTTCATCTAAAAATCCATCAATGGCACTGGCATCAAAACTAATGCCTTCCGTAAAAGCTCTTTTTAATTCGGTTGGTAAAACGGAAACATTTTTCTGCCTACCATAAATATCAAAATAAGAAAGACGAATAAAACGAACGTCTTGTTCTTCACAAAAACTCAATACATCTTCATAAGTCATAATTTTCACCTCGAATAATTAATACACTATTTTCATAATGTTTTCAAATCTTTTTACATTTTTTCATTGACAACACAAAATATCTGTTTATAATGAATGCATACATGGCAAGGACGCCAAAAAAAGCAGAGGTTTATCCCTCATGTTTTTCGTGTCCTTGCCCTTTTTTTATGTAAAGGAGAGCCATTATGAAATCAAACGTAGAAGAAATTTTTGGAAGCAAAGTTTTCGATGAATCTGTTATGCGAGAAAAACTCGCAAAAGATACTTTCCGCGAATTAGAAAAAACCATTCGCGAAGGTAAACAGTTAAATATCAAAATCGCAAATGCGGTAGCCCACGCCATGAAAGAATGGGCTTTAGAACAAGGTGCAACACACTATACACACTGGTTCCAACCAATGACAGGAGTTACTGCTGAAAAGCATGATGGCTTTATTAATCCCGATAAAGATGGCAAAGTCATTATGGAATTTAGTGGTAAAGAATTAATCAAAGGTGAACCTGACGCCTCAAGTTTTCCAAATGGTGGACTAAGAGCCACATTTGAAGCTAGAGGATATACAGCTTGGGATCCAACAAGTTATGCCTTTATTAAAAATGGCGTACTTTGTATTCCAACCGCATTCTGTTCTTACTCAGGACATGCCCTAGACAAGAAAACCCCACTACTTAGAAGTATGCAAGCCATTAATAAACAAGCCTTACGTATTGTGAAATTATTTGGCAATGACGATGTTCAAACCATTAAAACAACCGTAGGACCTGAACAAGAATATTTCTTAGTTGATCAGAAATATTATGAACAAAGAAAAGACTTGATCTATACAGGACGTACACTATTTGGTGCACCATGCCCTAAAGGACAAGAATTGGAAGATCACTATTTTGGAACTATTAAATCACGTGTACAAGAATTCATGTCGGATTTAAATCAAGAATTGTGGAAACTTGGCATCTTAGCTAAAACGGAGCATAACGAAGTAGCCCCTGCTCAACATGAATTAGCCCCAATTTTTACAACGACAAATATCGCAACAGACCATAACCAATTGACAATGGAATTGATTCAAAGAGTTGCCAAAAAACATGGATTGGTTGCCCTACTTCATGAAAAACCATTTGAAGGCATCAATGGTAGTGGTAAGCACAATAACTTCTCTTTATCTACAGATACAGGAATCAACCTACTAGAACCAGGCGATACACCTCATGAAAATGCGCAATTCTTAGTATTCCTTGCTGCCATTATCAAAGCTGTAGATGAACACCAAGACTTATTACGATTAAGCGTAGCCACTGCAGGAAACGATCATAGACTCGGTGCAAATGAAGCTCCTCCAGCTATCATCTCCATTTTCTTAGGTGATGAACTAACTGCTGTATTAAAGGCCATTGAAGAAGAGAAACCATATGATGGAAAAGAAAAAGAATTGATGAAGATTGGTGCTACTGTTCTTCCTAAATTTCCTAAAGATTCGACCGATCGTAACCGTACTTCTCCATTCGCATTTACAGGAAATAAATTCGAATTTAGAATGCCAGGATCAAACTCAAGTATTGCCGGATGCAACATTGTATTAAATACAGTGATTGCGGATGAAATCGAAAAATTTGCGAATATCTTAGAAGCTGCAGATGATTTTGACACGACATTACATGCATTGATCAAAGATACAATCAAAAACCACAAACGCATTATCTTCAATGGCAATGGCTATGATGATTCTTGGATTAAAGAAGCTGAATCAAGAGGTCTATTAAATCTTAAGACAACGCCTGATGCTTTACCATATTTCAAAACAGAAGAAAACATTGAATTATTTGAAAGACAGAAAGTCTTATCAAAAGAAGAAGTCCAATCTCGTTATGAAATCTTAATGGATGAATATGAAAAACAAATCAACATTGAAGCATTGACTATGTTAGACATTGCCAAAAAAGACATCTTACCAGCCGCAAGTAAGTTCTCTAAAGAATTGACAGATACCATCGTAAACAAAAAAGCCATTGGCATCGACTTAACATATGAACTTGAAACAGCTAAAAAGGTCAGTGAATATTTAACCGAAGCTTATCAAGCTTTGATCACATTAGAAAAAGATGTTAAAAAACTACATTCAATCGATGATTTTGAAAAATCAGCCTTCTATGTAAGAGACTTCATTATCCAAGACATGGCGGCCTTAAGAAAACCTTGTGACGAATTAGAAGTCGTAACATCAAATGAAGCTTGGCCATTCCCAACCTATGGAAAATTATTATTCGGAATTCTATAAACCGGCAATTGCCGGCTTTTCCGTTCTAAGGAGATATTATTTATGTGTACAATTATAGGATATAAATCATTAAAAATAAGCGAAAACACAATTCATAAAGCATTGGAAAGCACCTATTCTAGAGGACCTGATGATGAAAGAATTCAACAAGTAGGATGTGGCTATTTAGGCTTTCAAAGACTATCCATTATGGGACTCAGTCCAGAAGGCATGCAGCCATTTGTTAGAAATAACAACCTTGTCGTATGTAACGGTGAAATCTATGGCTTTCGAAAATTAAAAGAAGAACTCGAAAAAGATGGCTACACATTTATTTCGCAAAGTGATTGTGAAATTCTTTTACCACTCTATGAAAAATATGGTTTAGACATGTTTAAAAAGCTAGATGCCGAATACGCATGCATTATTTATGATGCCAAGAAAAATGACTTTGTCGCTGCCCGTGACCCAATCGGAATCCGTCCATTATTTTATGGCTATGATAAAAACCATAATATCGTATTCGCTTCCGAAGCTAAAAATCTTGTTTCAATTGTTGAACAAATCTTTCCCTTCCCTCCTGGATTCTATTATGCCGATGGAAAATTCACTTGTTATTTAGATGTTACTAAAGTGGATAAAGTAATCACTTCAGATCTTGAAACCATCTGTACAAACATCCACGATAAATTAGTGGAAGGTGTTAAGAAAAGATTAGATGCTGATGCTCCACTAGGATTCTTATTAAGTGGTGGATTGGATTCAAGTCTAGTATGTGCCATCAGCCAAAAATTACTAAACAAACCCATCGAAACCTATGCGATTGGAATGGAAGAAGATGCGATTGATTTAAAATACGCCAAAGAAGTCGCTGACTTTATTGGTAGCAACCACCATGAAATTATAATTAATAAAGATGATGTTTTACATGCTATTAAACCCGTCATCAAAACTTTGGCAACCTTTGACATCACAACCATTCGCGCCAGCATTGGAATGTATTTAATTTGTAAAGCTATTCATGAACAAAGTAACATTCGCGTATTACTTACCGGAGAAATCAGCGATGAATTGTTTGGCTATAAATATACCGACTTTGCCCCTAGCAAAGATGCATTTCAAGAAGAAAGTATAAAACGAATACATGAACTTTACATGTATGATGTATTAAGAGCTGATCGTTGTATTTCCACAAACTCCATTGAAGCTCGTGTTCCATTTGGAGATTTAGACTTTGTCAAATACGTCATGTCCATAGATCCTGTAAAGAAAATGAATACATATCATAAAGGAAAATATCTACTTCGTCATGCATTTGAAAAAGATGAAATTCTTCCTTATGACATTTTGATGCGTGAAAAAGCCGCCTTCTCAGATGCGGTAGGACACTCTTTAAGTGATGACATCAAAGAATATGCCCAAAGCTATTACACAGACGAAGAATTTAAAGAAAAAGTAAAAAAATACAAATACTGTACTCCATTCACAAAGGAATCCCTATTATATCGAGAAATTTTTGAATCGTATTATCCAAACCAAGCGAGTATGATCAAAGATTTCTGGATGCCAAATAAGAACTGGGAAGGATGTAACGTCAATGATCCAAGCGCTCGATATTTATCAAACTATGGAGACAGCGGAAAATAGGAAGGATTGTGTAAACTATGAATTTTGAAATTGAACATGATGCCTGCGGTATTGGTACCGTAGTCCAAATCGATGGCAAACAAAGCTATGACGTTGTCGATAAGGCATTACACATTGTAGAAAAATTAGAACATAGAGCCGGCAAAGATGCGAGTGGTAAAGTGGGGGATGGTGTTGGAATCTTACTTCAAATTAGTGATGATTTTTTTAAAAAGACATTAAAGAAAGACAACATCAAATTACCAGAACACTATGGAATCGGTATGTTTTTCTTACCTAGAAACAAACTTTTATTAAATCAACACAAAAAGATGTTTGAAAAATTTGTAGAACAAGAAGGCTGCAAATTTATCACTTGGCGAAAAGTTCCTTGTAACGAATCTATCTTAGGTCAAAAGGCCAAGGACTGCATGCCAAATATCTATCAAGCTTTTATTGAAAGACCTCAAAATATTTCGAGTGATGTAGATTTTGACAAAGTCTTATACGTCATTCGTCGTGAATTTGAAAAGAGCTGTAAAGAAACCTATATCGCAAGCTTAAGCAGTCGTACTATTGTCTATAAAGGCATGTTTCTAGTATCCCAATTAAGAAACTTTTACCTAGATCTTCAAGACAAAAATTATAAATCTGCCATTGCGATCGTACACTCACGTTTCTCTACCAATACCACACCATCTTGGCAAAGAGCCCATCCAAACCGTTTTATTGCGCACAATGGTGAAATCAATACCATTCGTGCTAACGTCAACAAAATGTTAGCGCGTGAAGAAAGTATGCACTCTTCCTTCTTAGACAAAAATTCAAGTAAGATTTTACCTATCATCAATACTTCAGGATCGGATTCTGCCATGCTAGATAATGCCCTTGAGTTTTTAGTTATGAATGGAATGCCACTTGAAAAAGCCGTTATGATCTTGATTCCAGAACCTTGGAAACACCAAGACATGGATCAAAAGAAAAAAGATTTCTACCACTACTATGCCACAATGATGGAACCTTGGGATGGTCCTGCCGCCATTTTATTTAGTGATGGCGAAAAAGTCGGAGCTGTCCTTGATCGTAACGGACTAAGACCTAGTCGTTATTATCTAACAAGCGACAACATGTTGATTTTATCAAGTGAAGTCGGTGTCTTAGATTTAGATGAAACAAAGATCATTAAAAAATCAAGACTTGAACCAGGCAAAATGTTGCTTGTGGATACAAAGAAAAAAGAATTGATTGAAGATTATGATTTAAAGAAAGAATATGCCTCTTCAAATCCATATGGAGAATGGCTAGATACCTATCTATTACACCTTAAAGATTTGCCAGCTCCCGATAAGAAAACCCACATCCACTCTCAACATGAAAGAGATATTCTTTATAAGATCTTCGGATATACCTATGAAGATGTAAAAGACATTATTTTACCAATGGCCCGCGTCAAACTTGAACCAACAAGTGCGATGGGTACCGATATCCCTTTGGCAATTTATTCAAAAAATCATTTAAGTTTATTCCATTATTTTAAACAACTCTTCGCCCAAGTAACCAATCCACCAATTGATTCTTTACGTGAAGAAGTCGTTACAGATACAACCATCTATATTGGAAGTGATGGAAACTTATTAAAAGACAAATCCGACAACTGTACAGTTTTAGAGGTCAATAATCCAATCTTAACATCTCGTGATATGGATAAGATTCGTCAATTAAATCAACCAGGATTTAAAAATGAAACCATTTCTCTACTATTCTATCGTGGTACTTCTTTAAAAGAAGCTTTAGACAACTTATTTATTGAATGTGACAAAGCCTATAGAAATGGTGCAAATATCTTGATTCTTTCTGATAAAGGTGTAGACGAAGGTCATATGGCTATTCCTAGTCTTTTAGCTGTATCTGCTTTAGAACAACACTTAGTGAAAACCAAAAAGAAAACGGATGTATCAATCATTGTAGAAAGTGGTGAGCCAAGAGATGTCCATCAATTCGCTACACTTTTAGGTTATGGTGCAACCGCCATCTATCCATATTTGGCACATGAATGTATTGAAGAAATGATTCAATTGAATATGTTAGATAAAGAAGTCAACATTGCGATTGATGATTATAACGAAGCAATTTTAAAAGGCATTGTTAAGATTGCAGCTAAAATGGGAATTTCTACTCTTCAATCGTATCAAGGAGCCCAAATCTTTGAAGCCATTGGTATCTCAAAAGAAGTCATCGATACATACTTCACAAACACTATTAGTGAAGTGGAAGGCATCACTTTAGAAGATATCGAAAAAGATTTGATCTACCATCATGATCGTGCTTATGATCCATTAGGACTTACAACCGATACAAGTCTAGATTCCATTGGATTCCATAAACTAAGAAAGGGAGATGGAAAAGAAGATCACTTATATTCTCCAGAAACAATTGTGAAACTTCAAAGAGCTACACAAACCAACGATTATGATTTATTTAAGGAATATTCCAACGAATTAAATTCAAACAATCAAAAGCACCATTTGAGAAGTCAATTGCACTTTAAAAAGACAAGAAATTCAATTCCATTATCGGAAGTGGAAAGTGAATATGAAATCGTAAAACGCTTTAAAACCGGTGCTATGAGTTATGGTTCTATCTCTGAAGAAGCACATACTTGCATGGCGATTGCGATGAACCGTTTGGGTGGTAAATCCAATTCGGGTGAAGGTGGTGAAAAACCAGAACGTTTAGGTACAGAAAAGAACTCCGCTATTAAGCAAGTGGCAAGTGGTCGTTTTGGTGTCACCGAAGAATACTTAGTCAGTGCGAAGGAAATTCAAATCAAAATGGCACAAGGCGCAAAACCAGGTGAAGGTGGACACTTGCCAGGAAAGAAAGTCTATCCATGGATTGCGAAAACTCGTTATTCAACGCCAGGCGTATCTTTAATTTCCCCTCCTCCTCACCACGATATCTACTCCATTGAAGACTTAGCCCAATTGATCTACGACTTAAAAAATGCCAATCCGCAAGCTCGAATCAGTGTCAAATTAGTTAGTGAAGCTGGTGTTGGTACGATTGCATCTGGTGTTGCCAAAGCCGGTGCAACTGTCGTCTTAATTTCTGGTTATGATGGAGGTACAGGGGCGGCTTCACAAAGTAGTATTCACCATGCCGGTCTTCCTTGGGAATTAGGTTTAGCACAAGCCCATCAAAACTTAGTAGAAAATGGCTTAAGAAGTCGTGTTTTAATTGAAACTGACGGAAAATTAATGACCGGAAAAGATGTAGCCATCGCCTGCTTACTTGGAGCGGAAGAATTTGGCTTTGCGAGCGCCCCACTTGTTACAATGGGATGTATGATGATGCGTGTATGTAATCTAGACACTTGTCCATTTGGTGTGGCAACACAAAACCAAAAATTAAGAAAGCGTTTTAAAGGAAAGCCGGAATATGTCATGAACTTCATGTTGTTTATTGCCCGTGAATTAAGAGAAATCATGGCTGACCTTGGCTATCACACAATTGATGAAATGGTCGGTCATACAGATAATCTTGAGGTTGATGAAGATGCGAATATGGATTACTCAAACATTTTAATGACTCCTCACAACATTCATTATGAACCTAAAGATACATTTAACTTTGAACTTGAAAAAACGGTGGATATGAAAACATTACTTCCTAAGTTTGAACCTTATTTCAATGAGAAAAAGCCACATTCAGAAACCATTTCAATTTCAAGTACGGATCGTACCGTAGGAACTATTTTATCCAATGCCGTCACTAAACAATTTAATAACACATTAGAAGATGATACATATACAGTCCATTGTAATGGTGGAGCTGGACAATCTTTTGGTGCCTTTGCACAAAAAGGAATCACTTTAGATGTTCATGGTGATGCCAATGACTATTTTGGTAAGGGTTTGTCTGGTGGTAAATTGATTATTCAACCTAAAGAAGAAGCGACTTTTAAGCCAAATGAAAATGTCATTATTGGAAATGTTGCCTTATATGGGGCTACAAGTGGTGAAGCCTATATTCGTGGTATGGCTGGTGAGCGTTTTGCGGTTCGTAATTCTGGTGCAAAAGCCGTTGTTGAAGGAGTTGGAGATCATGGACTTGAATATATGACAGGTGGTACTGTTGTCATTTTAGGTCAAACTGGTAAAAACTTAGGTGCCGGTATGTCTGGTGGTGTTGCATATGTACACGATCCAAATCATGATCTATATATGCGTTTAAATAAACAGTTAGTCAATACATATGAAGTAACTGGAAAAGCGGATAAAGAAGTATTAGAAGAGCTTTTAAACAAGCATTATACATATACAGATTCAGATGTAGCTAAAAAGATTCTTTCAAATCTAGATGAAGAATCTTTTTAGCTACATCTGAATCTG
>OHNK01000520.1_pt1 | contig 24627 bp, 28 predicted proteins | sample 1569551 | NCBI WGS metagenome assembly OHNK01 (sample SAMEA3879518, study PRJEB24766) | human gut metagenome | biome: human-associated habitat; feature: feces | place: USA | collected 1985/1987 | reverse complement strand
TATATATTTAACAGTTTGACACATGTTGCATATACAAAGCCGCTATTAGTTGCACAAGTTCTTCAAGCCTCTTCAAAAAAGAGTTAGCAACTTCTCTAACTAAGGGTTGGAGAATCTTCTATTGGCGAAGTGCTCTTATGAACTTATATACCGTCCAAAGGACAACGAAAGGAGCGACAAAGAAACCGCCTACGAGATAAAGCAGGAATTTGAATACATAGTAGAAATTCCATTGCCCTGTCGTCCCTGCTGTCATCTTCCACGGCAGCACCTTGTTGATGAACACATACCCTGCCCAGAAAGCCATCAGAACATATCCGGACATCCACTGCATGTCAGGCATCCGTTTGGTGGTCATAAAGTCGAGTTTATAACCTATGACAAAGAATGCGGTGTATAGGATAAGGTAGTAGAGATTATCCCAGATGGCTCTGTCCTTTCTTTTCTTATAACAAGGAGAGCAAAGTATCGGCTGATACCTTGCTGCACATTCAGGACACAGCCCTTTCCCGCAATCGGAACACTGGGCTACCGCCGGTTCTTGGGTATGATTAAAACAATTCATCGTATCATCAATTATCGTGTTCAAAAATACGATTTCCCACTCTCTTAATCAAATAAAAGGTCTACCCATTTCTTATGATTTTTTGCTACTGAGTAGCTTGGAAAGTTCCGGGTCATCAGCAATCCGTTGCAACTCCCGTTCCACGATGTCCCGCACCTCCGTCTTTACACGGTCATAATTCGCCTTGATTTCCTGTTCCATCATATCCTCTCCGTTTTCATTCGTGAAGTCCGTCAGAACGGGTATCGATCGGTAAGCGGCTGTTTCCTTTGCCACTTTCGCATTGTCCACCACAATCTCACAGTGGAATATCTTCTGCTCGATACGTTCGGAGAAGTTGTCGGCAACCGCTCCCACAAACATTCCCTGCGTGAGCGTGGAAATCTTGCTCTGCGGAATCAGGCTGTCCATTTGCGTGGAGATGGAGGTCGTCTTGTCGCTTCGGGTAATACTCATACTTTGCCTCTTTTGAAGCACTTTCCCGAAACGTTCCGATAAGGTTTTTGCCGTCTCGCCGACCACCTGACCGGAGAAAATGTTTCCGACGGTATTCATCACCACAGCCGCTTCCTTGTCTCCATAATCGCGCTTCAATTGCGAGAAATCCTGAAAGCCCAAGCATACCGCCACTTTATTGCTACGTGCGGTGGCAATCAGATTGTCCAATCCCTTGAAATATATGGTAGGCAGCTCATCTATCAGCACGGAACTTTTCAGCATCCCTTTCTTGTTTATCAGCTTCACGATGCGCGAATTGTACAATCCCAATGCTGCTCCGTAGATATTCTGCCGATCCGGGTTATTACCCACACAAAGGATTTTCGGCTCTTTAGGATTATTGATGTCCAGTGTAAAATCATCGCCCGTCATAATCCAATAGAGCTGCGGACTTATCATTCTCGACAGCGGTATCTTGGCGGAGGCTATCTGCCCTTGCAACTGGTCAGCCGCCCCTCCGAGCCAAGCATCCATGAAAGGAGAAAGGTAATTCTCCAATTCGGGATAAGAAGTCAGTATTGGGAAAATGTCTTCATACTTACGGCAGAGAAATTCAATAGCGTGCGGAAAGGTACAATACTTGCCACCCTCAAAGATGCGGAGATACCAGATGATGGCGGCGAAGAGTACGATGGGTGACTCCACGAAGAAATCTCCCTGTTTCTGCACCCACGTCTTGTTGAGGTTGAGCATAATCGTATAAGCCGACTCGTAGGCATCCGATATGTCGCTCATAAAGTCGGGGTGTATCGGATTACAGCGATGTGACCGCCTCGGGTCATCGAAGTTGATCACATAAAACTTCGGCTTGACCTTATACCCTTCCGAGTGATGCAGCAGGTGATTATAAACAATTGTAGAGAGGTCGGGATACTTGAAGTCGTAGCAGTAGATGGCAAACCCTTTCTCAATCTGCTGCTTGATGAAATTATTGATGATGGCATAGGATTTACCGCTGCCCGGCGTTCCCAATACGGAGACCGCACGGAAAGGATTCACCACGTTTATCCATCCTCTGTTCCATTTCTTGCGATAATAGAATCGGGTCGGCAGATTGACCGAGTACTCGTTTTCCAAGAGCCTTGTTTCTTGCATAAAGGATTCGTTCTCCTGATTGAAGACATCCTCCATCAGGTTGTTCTTCAACAGACGGCTCATATAGAGTCCCGCCATCAGCAGACACACATACCCGACGGTCATCGTAAAGGCGTAGAGAGCCGCATTGGCTTCAATGGGCAGAGGCAAGGCAAGTATCCACCAATTAAGGAAGAAAAAGACAAAGCCGACGCCCATGAATACCACTATTTTCGACCATGTGATATGCTCCTCTTTCACACCCTTTGTACCCAGACAGGAAAGCCCCATCAGCACCAGCGCAAAGAGTTTGGTGTAGAGCATATTGCCAAACAGCCCCGCCGTGCGGTGGAAGTTCATCAGAATCCTGTCCACCACACCGATATTCACACCCCATAGCCGTATCGCTTCATAGCAATACCAATAGAGATGGGCAAACACCAATATGATACTTACGGCACGCAGAAAATCCATGATTTTCGCCAGTGCCCTCAAATCGTCTTCTTGTTGTGACATAATCTTTCTGTTTTTTAGAGTTTACGTTGTTTTCTTTTCTTGCGCTGCATTCGTCTGCGGAACTGCTCTTCCTCCCAATCCGTTCCGTGGGTTTCCAAGGGCAAATCGAGGAGACCGCCCAAGACGGAATCTCCGTCCGAAATCAGAGTTTGGGGAATACCGCCTTTCTCACTCTGCTGTATAGAAGCAGACAGTTCAGGATGCGGGCGGTCGAACCACTCGGCTACGGCATTTGCCGAAAGTTCCTTGCCCAGTCGTGAACCATTGACCACACAGCCGTTGTTGTGGTCAATGAAGGTGATGCCATAGAGCCATCCCTGTTCGTTCTCCCGGAAGAGAACATCAACACCCTTGCGATGGAGATTTTCCCTGAAATCCTCTTTCGTAGCAGAACGTTTCAATGCTCCGGCTACGACCTCCTTGGTCTTGGGGGCAAGATGCTTTTCTTTCAGTTTCTCCTTTGAAGCCTTGAAGCTGTTTTGCAAGGCTTCATATCCGACAGCCTTCCCGAAAAGGGAAGCCTTGAAAGGATTACCCACCTTCTTACCTTTATCATCGGTAGCAAAATAGACCAATCCGTTATAGGGCTTTCCATACATTTCCCCTTTGACCTCTTCCACACATATATTATAGGTGGAGAGCAAAGCGCAGTATTCCTTAAAACTCGGACAGTGGTAGAATTTCACTGCCGGTTTGATGACTGAAGCCAGTTGCTTTTTAAGGTTTCCTTCTTCTATACGGACTTTCTGCAAACGAAATGCTTCCTTGAATTGCTTCTTGTCGGCAGGATGCAATCCATATCTTTGCTCCATCTCCCGTGTGATATGCTTACTCTTGTAGAAGTTGTTGCCATCGTTTATCTTCTTCCCTTGTTCATCAACGGCTAAGGTGACAATATGCAAATGATGTCTGTCTATGTCCTCGTGCTTATAAACGATAAAGGGTTGATTAGCGTAGCCCATCTTTTCGATATACTCCTGTGCGATGGCAGAGAACTGCTCATCGGTGATTTTATCATCGGGATGCGGGTTCAGGGAAATATGAATAACGGGCTTCTTCGTGCGAACTTGGCTTGGCATATATGCCAGAAAGTCCTGCATACAAGCAGCAATATCGTGCCCACCATCGGCAGGACAGAACACCTTATTTGTTTCCAATATCCTTGCGACGCCTTCGTTTACCTTCTCTCCGTTGTATGCCAACGCCCCATACAAGGAACTTCCATAGCTTATTTTTGCGACCATTTCTTTTGAAATTCACGGGTGAGTTGTACGATTTCGCCTCCGATAGCCGCCAATTCGAGTGTCAGTTTCTCCAGTTGGGCAAGCATGGCGTAAGCTTTTTTCTCGGTGAAATTGCTCTTTAAGGCGACCACAGCTTGGTTATAATTCACCCCGACACTGCGAAATTGTCCGTACAAAGTCGTCAATTTTTGATAGTAGTCAAGCAACGAGCGGTCTACTTTTATGACACGGAAAGTCTTGTCAAAGACCCTTGCCTTGATGAAAGCCGACTGACTTTGTACGCCCGCCGTCTCTTTCATGGAGAGAAACTCGGCAAATTCCATCGCCGTAAAATTGACCGAGACCCGTTTCTCGGTCTTCACTTTGGAGCTTGTGCCCCGCATTTTCTTTTGTTTCATTTTCTACTTTGGATTTTAGTGTTTCACGGCATCACCGGCATTCGAGACAAGGCATTCTCCCTTCCAAGAAAAAACGACTTCGGAGTTTTTTCAGCCCTCTGCAAGAGCAAGGGTTTTATGCTGCAAAAACGGAGTCGTGCTGCATAAAACATACCTTGCTATTTGCTCCGGCGCAAATAAATCCGTCCTTCACGGACGGAAGTCGAGTCTCTCAAAAAAGAACGCTTTATGCCTCGAAAACTTCGGTTTACCGCTTGGGTGCAAAGTTACTAAGCCTTGTACCTAAGTCTCTTATCTTTTACGAAGCCACAAATACGCAAATCGAAGCCACAAGTACGCAGTTAGCAAAAAAGGTAGAAAAAGAGCTTCGAAGGCATCTATATTTGCCCCGTCGAAGAGCAAATCGAAGATGTCCGCCATCGCAAAAGTCCCTGATTGGGATGCGTTCCTTTTCGAGGGTATGTATAGCGAATACGTATGGAACTTAGACAATGCAATCGAAGGGATGTATCTGCGAACGACGGTACAATTGTCCTGACGCAGGTAAAGGGAAATCCGCGATGGGATTCCTGAATGAAGGGATGGACAACTCCACTTTTTATGCAGGCGAGGACAACCGTCATCATCGGCACACATCCCTCTCTGACAAATGGAGCTCCCCGGACGTCGGGATATTCGAACAGATGAGGAAGCCGTTATTGGTATGAATCAACTGACACGGGCAGATTCCCGTGATAAAGTATATGTAGTATTAAACTCAAAAAGACAATGAAAATGAAACCTGTTTTTATCGCCTTCTCCACCCAGAAGGGAGGCGTCGGCAAAACGACCTTTACGGTCTTGGCGGCAAGCTATCTGCACTATGTCTGCGGATACAATGTCCTTGTCGTGGATTGCGACTACCCGCAGTTCAGCATTAACGAGATGAGAAAACGGGATGCCAAAGGCTTGGAAACGAACAGCTCGCTACAGGAATTGGCTATCGCCCAATTCTCCCGGCTTCAAAAGCCTACCTATAGCATTCTTTGTACGACCTCGGACGAAGCCATAGGCGTCGTACAGGATTATCTGGAACAAAATGAATCGGAAACAGACTTCGTCTTTTTCGATTTGCCGGGCACCATCAATACGAGGGGTGTCATCGACACGCTTGCCTGTATGGACTACATCTTCACGCCTATCTCTTCCGACCGTATTTCCTTGGAAAGCACGCTGAGTTTCTCCGCCGTTATCAAGCAGGCGGTCACTGATAATGCGGACACGGACAACAAGGGGATTTACCTTTTCTGGAACATGGTGGACGGCAGAGAGAAAACACCTCTCTATGCAATGTATGAGAAAGTCATTGCCGAGTTGGGACTTCCCATCCTAAAGACGTCAGTCCCCAACACGACCCGCTACAAAAAAGAGGTCATGGATGAGGGTACGACCCTCTTCCGTTCGACCATCTTTCCCGCCTCCCGCACGCTGCTCAGAGGCAGCCGTCTGAAAGAACTTGTGGAAGAAATCCTATCCATTGTAAAACCTGAAGCGTATGGCAGAGAAGCATAAAGAAAAGATAAATCCCGATGCCATCAGAGAGCTGATCTCGCAGGGCATTCCCATGAGACGGAAGGAGGATTCCCCCTCTGCTTCTTGCGGGGAAAAGGAGTCTGTCGAAGAAACTCCGGAGGAAGAGAGAGAACTCTCTGAGGAGGTGAAACGGCCTCTTTCCCGCACCCGTCGCAGAATACCGAAGGGAGACTATGAATCCTTGTTCATCTACCGCAACGACCTGAAAGACCGTAAGACCATCTATGTCGCCAGAGAATTGCAGGAAAAGCTGGCGGAGATAGTCATGTCGATGAAAAACAGGGAGATGACCATCGGTATCTATGTCGAGAACATCATCCTCCACCACTTTGAAGTCTATAAGGACGAAATAAACAGATTAAATGAACTCAAATTCAAAAAGCTATTGTAATATGAAAAAGCAAAACGTAAGACAGAATGCAGGGCAGACAGCCCTCATGGAAAACAAGAGTGTATCCTCTAAGGTGACTATCCGTAATTCCACCACGTTGATAGAGCGTTCGGAGACAGGAAAGGAAAAGCAGAAACCGGAACCGAGCGATTATGAAGAGACCTTTCTCAGACGGCACATCATGGAAAAGGGGGTGTCCGTCTATGTATCCCAACAGATCAAGGATGAGATAGCCTGCATCGTGGGTACAATCACAGGCAACAGTCTGCCCCTCTCCGCCTATATTGACAACATCATCCGTCACCATCTTGATACCCACCGCGATGAGATAGACGCCTTGTTCGAGCAACAATTCCGTAAACGTTTCGAGCGATGAAGCAGGTCATCTTTATTCTGCTTTTGGTAGGCTTAGCCTATCTCGGCAGCGTGCAGGTCGCCCGCTTTCTGTACGGACGCTATCGGAGTACCGTAAGACTCTACCGTGACTTGCAGCTCTTTTTCAGGGAACGGGGCAAGGGAAAAGTCGTCGTTACCATCCGCATCCCTAAAAGGGAACTGTCCCAAGAGGAGAATATCCTTTTAGCCGAGTTGCCCATTGAAGAAGAGCAACAACAAGAACAGAGTTTTGAAACAGAAATGTTGGAAGAGACCGTTCCAAGTATTCTCGAAGAGGAAGAGGTATCTGTACTGGTGGAAGTCCAAGGTGAAAACCACTCTCTTTCAGAAAGCATCACCGTGGAAGAGCTGCAACAAATGGGCAATGTCCTCTCCTGTAAGAATGCCCCGATAGAGGAAGCTGCCAAAGCCGCCGAAACCATCTGTAAGATACAGGACTCCCCGATGTTCCAAGCGATTAAGAAAGCAGCCGGGGAACGTGTCCGCAAGCTGCTGGATCGCATTGCCGAAGAAGCCCCGAAAGAGATTCTGTCAGGCAATTTCGATTACAAACGATTTATCAAGACATAGTATTCACCCATTCAAAGAAAAGAGAAAATATGAGTAAACCCATTTATCTCGCCATCGCTTCCCCCAAGGGTGGTGTCGGCAAAACTTCGCTTACGGTACTTGCCGCAAGCATTCTGCATTACCACAGAGGGTACGATGTCGCCGTCGTGGATTGCAACCATCCCGTTTATACCATCGCCCGTCTGCGGCAACAAGAGTCGGAAGAACTGAATCCTCAAAAGCTGATGCACCAGAAACATCGGACACCCTGCACCCCTTATCCGATTATCTGCGCTCCGGTGCGGGAAGCCCTGAACCGTGTGGAGCGACACTGTGCGGACAATCCTCCTCGCTGCATTCTCTTCGACCTTCCTGCATTGATGCGTACCGAAGGAACGGTGGAACTGCTTTCGGCAATGGATGCCGTCGTCTTTCCCGTTACGGGCAGTCCGATGGATATGGAAGCCGTCCGCCATTTCATAGACATCTTGGGAGAGCAGATACTGACTATGGGCAAGGGCAATATCAGAGAACTTTACCTGCTCCGCAATATGATAGAGGCTTGGGAACGTGAGGATGCCGATGAACGCTGTCGCACCCTTGCCGATGAAACGGGAGTCCTCTTGATGCAGAGCTCATTGAGTCACTCCCGTTTGTATCGTCCGCTGCTTTCCGAACGCAGAAAGGGGGTATGCACCCTCTTCCCACCCCACGGAGGGAAGTTGAGCAGGCTCTGTATCAAGTTAGGTAATGAGCTTTACGAAATCCTGCAACGCCTATGTTCCGAATAGTCCTTGTCCTTCTCTTGCTCTATCTTGTGTGGCTGCTGCTTTTTCTTTTGTATGAGCGGAAAAAAAGAAAGAAGGGAGCACCCCAAAAAGAGCCTTGTCAAACGGTCCGTGAAGCCGAAATCATCGGAAAGAGTCGCTTTAAGATAAGCCACTCGACGCCACAAGTACGCAGTTATCCAAAAGGCGAGGCGGAAGCAAAAAAGGCTTCTACATTTGCCCTCGAAAACGGACAAGAACCATCGGAAGAGCCGGATGAACAGCCCGACATAGATGAGATTCCTTTAACGTATGGGTCTTCGGATGCTCCATCGTTTGAAGAGGAGGACGAAGAACTTCCCATACGAGGAGAAAGCGAATATGCCACGGGGATTGATTTTGAACGGGTGCTGGAAGCCTTGGCGGTCATTCACCGCCACGCCCATACCGACGCAGAGCGACAGAGAACCGGCGATACGCTGAGAGCGTTGGAAGGAACCCGCCTGATGGAGACGCTCCGAAGCGACGCGAAACGCTCGGCCACGATCGATGAAATCGTCCGTGCCCGTTTCGAGGATCTTTACAGCGGCGAAAAGGCGTAACATCCCTTCCGAATGGTTTTGTCCCAATAGTATGAACCCTTTATGTAGTAAAAGCAATGAAAGAAAAAGAGTACGGCTGACCCTAAGAGAGTCACCACTGACATCCGAAAGTAACAACAGTATTCATCCGTCGGGAGGACCTATCCAATCCTCCCGGCACAAAACAAAGATTTATGACCAAAAGACATTTTCTTATCGCAGCCGTCCTGCTGCTATCCATTTCCTCTGCCTTTGCCCAAGGCAACGGCTTGTCGGGCATCAACCAAGCCACCAACATGGTGACGAGCTATTTCGACCCAGCCACGAAACTCATCTACGCCATCGGTGCGGTCGTGGGACTCATCGGTGGGGTAAAAGTGTACTCAAAATTTTCGTCAGGCGACCCGGACACCTCGAAGACAGCCGCAAGCTGGTTTGGGGCGTGTATTTTCTTGATAGTCGCAGCCACCATTTTAAGAAGTTTCTTCCTCTAAGCCTATGGAGACCTATCCTATTAACAAGGGAATCGGTCGCTCGGTAGAGTTTCAGGGACTCAAAAGCCAGTATCTGTTCATCTTCGCCGGAGGGCTGCTTGCCCTTTTCGTGCTGTTTGTCATCCTCTATATGGCGGGTGTCAATCAATGGATCTGTATCGGCTTCGGAGGGACTGCCGCATCCATTCTGGTGTGGCAGACCTTCTCCCTGAACAGGAAGTACGGGGAACACGGGCTGATGAAGCGTTCCGCCTTGCATAGCCATCCCCGATACCTTATCAACCGACGACGCATTCCCCGTCTGTTGCGCCACAAAGGAGTGCCGAGACGAAAGAGGAAACATCGTGAGAACACTAACAAAAAAGAAAAGGAGGAAAGACAATGAGAAACGTACTGAAAGCCACCACGCTGGAAAACCGCTTCCCGCTACTTGCCGTCGAAGAGGGGTGCATCCTCTCGAAGGACGCCGACATCACGGTCGCCTTTCGGGTGGACTTGCCCGAACTCTATACGGTGACAAGCGCGGAGTATGCTGCCATCCATTCGGCTTGGGTAAAGGCAATCAAGGTGTTGCCGACCTACAGTGTCGTGCACAAGCAGGACTGGTTTGTCAAGGAAGGCTATCGTCCGGACTTGCAAAAGGAGGATATGGGTTTCCTCTCCCGCAGTTTCGAGCGGCACTTCAATGAGCGACCGTTCCTGAACCACGCCTGCTACCTGTTCCTGACCAAGACGACCAAGAACCGCAACCGGCAGCAAAGCAATTTTTCTACGCTCTGCCGAGGGCATATCATCCCCAAGGAGGTACGGGACAAGGATACTGCCCGCAAGTTCCTCGAAGCGACCGAGCAATTCGAGCGGATTATGAACGAAAGCGGTTTTATTCGCCTCTCTCGCCTGACGGACGAGGAGATTATCGGGACGGCGGAGACGCCGGGACTGATAGAAAAGTATTTCTCGCTTTCCCTCTCCGACACGACGGTCTTGGAGGACATCGACCTGAGAGCCGACCGTATGCGTATCGGCGACAAGCGGCTCTGCCTGCATACGCTCTCCGATACGGAAGACCTGCCCGGACTGGTAAACACTGATATGCGCTATGAGCGTCTCTCCACCGACCGCAGCGACTGCCGCCTTTCCTTTGCCGCTCCCGTTGGGCTGTTGCTCTCGTGCAACCATATCTATAATCAGTATGTCTTGATTGATGACTGTGCGGAGAACCTGCAACGCTTCGAGAAGAACGCGCGGAACATGCATTCGCTCTCCCGTTACAGCCGAAGCAACCAAATCAACAAGCAGTGGATTGACGAATATCTGAACGAGGCGCACAGTTTCGGGCTTACCTCCGTCCGCTGCCATTGCAACGTCTTGGCGTGGAGCGAGGATAAAGAGGAACTCCGCCGCATCCGCAACGACGTGGGCAGCCAGCTCGCACTGATGGAGTGCAAGCCACGTCACAACACGGTGGATGTGCCGACGCTGTTTTGGGCAGGCATTCCCGGCAATGAAGCCGACTTCCCCGCAGAAGAGAGTTTTTACACCTTCATCGAGCAGGCGGTCTGTTTCTTCAATGAGGAGACCAACTATCGTGATTCACTCTCTCCGTTCGGCATCAAGATGGCTGACCGCAGCGGCAAGCCGATTCATCTCGACATCTCCGATTTGCCGATGAAGAAAGGCATCACTACGAACCGCAACAAGTTCATCTTGGGTCCTTCGGGTTCGGGCAAGTCGTTCTTCACCAACCATCTGCTAAGGCAGTATTGGGAGCAGAATACCCATATCGTTTTGGTGGACACGGGAAACAGCTATCAGGGCTTGTGCGAGATGATACGCCACAAGACACAGGGCGAGGACGGGATCTATTTCATCTATTCGGATGAGAGTCCCATCAGCTTCAATCCCTTCTATACCACCGACAAGGTGTATGATGTGGAGAAGCGGGAGAGCATCAAAACCCTGCTGCTGACCCTCTGGAAGAAGGACAACGAGCCTGCCACCCGTTCGGAGGAAGTTGCCCTCTCCAATGCCGTGTCGCTCTTTATCGAGCGTATCAAGACGGACGACGGTATCGTTCCTTCGTTCAACAGCTTTTACGAGTATCTCACCACCGACTACTCGGCATTGCTCCGTGAGAAAAAGGTCAGGGAAAAGGATTTTGACTTGGCCAATTTTCTCAACGTCTTGGAGCCGTACTATAAAGGTGGCGAATACGACTACCTGCTGAACTCGGACAAGCAGCTCGACCTGCTGAACGCACGCTTTATCGTCTTCGAGATTGATGCGATAAAGGATCATCCCATCCTTTTCCCCATCACGACCATCATCATTATGGAGCTGTTCATCAACAAGATGCGAAGGCTGAAGGGAATACGGAAGGTTATCCTCATCGAGGAAGCTTGGAAAGCGATTGCCTCTGCAAACATGGCGGGCTACATACGCTACCTCTATAAGACCGTGCGTAAGTTCTTCGGAGAGGCGGTTGTGGTGACACAGGAGGTGGACGACATTATCTCCTCACCCGTGGTCAAGGAGTCCATCATCAATAATAGTGATTGCAAGATTCTGCTTGACCAGCGCAAGTACATGAACAAGTTCGACCAGATTCAGGCACTCTTGGGACTGACGGACAAGGAACGGGGGCAGATACTCTCCATCAATCAGAGCAACGATGCCACACGGTCATACAAGGAGGTGTGGATCGGTCTGGGCGGTGTTCAGTCCGCCGTCTATGCCACCGAAGTCTCGAAAGCCGAATACCTCACCTACACGACGGAGGAGACTGAGAAGATGCGCGTACTCGCCCGTGCCAAGCAACTCGGCAGCAATATGGAGCTTGCCGTCAGGCTGCTCGCCGAAGAAGCATAGTAAGGAATAATCACACTAAAATCCAACGTAAAATGAGAAAGAAAATTTTAATGCTTATGGCGTGCGGTTGCCTCTTGGCAGGCAGCGCACACGCCCAATGGGTGGTCACAGACCCCACCAACCTTGCACAGAGTATCATCAACACGACCAAGGAAATCGTGCAGACCTCCAAGACGGTCAAGAACACGCTTGACAACTTCAAGGAGGTCGAGAAGCTCTACAATGAGAGCAAGAAGTACTACGATGCCCTGAAAAAGGTGAACGACCTCGTGCGGGATGCCCAACGGGTGAAGGAGACCATCCTGATGGTCGGAGAAATCTCCGACATCTATGTGAACAACTACAAGAAGATGCTCTCCGACCCGAACTTCCGACCGGAGGAGCTGGTCGCCATTGCCAACGGCTATACCAAACTGCTCGGAGAGAGCAACAACCTGCTCAAGGAGCTGAAGCAAGTGGTGAACATCACCACGCTGAAGATGACCGACAAGGAACGTATGGACGTGGTGGATCGCTGCTACAAGGAGGTGCGGGACTACCGCAACCTCGTGCGTTACTACACGAACAAGAACATCTCCGTGAGCTACCTCAGAGCCAAGAAGCAGCAGGACACTGACCGGGTGCTTTCGCTCTATGGAACGGACAACGAAAGGTATTGGTAGGTATGGGAGCGGAATTTGACAACCTGCACCAAGTCCTCCGTACCCTTTACACGGAGATGATGCCGATGTGCGGCGACATGATAGGTGTCTCCAAAGGCATTGCGGGCTTGGGCGCGCTCTTTTATGTGGCACTTCGGGTGTGGCAGACCTTGGCTCGTGCCGAACCCATTGACGTCTATCCGTTGCTCCGTCCCTTTGCGCTCGGTCTTTGCATTCTCTTCTTTCCGATGGTGCTGGAGACTATCAACGGGGTACTCAGTCCCGTTGTGCAAGGGACGCACAAGATGCTCGAAAAGCAGACCTTCAGTATGGACGAATACCGCAAGTTGCGGGACAAGCTGGAGTACGAGGCGATGGTGAAGAATCCCGAAACAGCCTATCTGGTCAGCAATGAGGAGTTCGACAAGAAACTGGATGAACTCGGTATTGCTCCCTCGGATATGGCGACGATGGCGGGAATGTATGTGGAACGCAGTATGTACAACCTCAAGAAATCGCTTCGCAATATGGTGCGGGAACTCTTGGAACTGCTTTTTGCTGCTGCCGCCTTGCTCATCGACACGCTTCGGACATTCTTTCTGATTGTACTCTCCATCTTGGGACCGATAGCCTTTGCCATCTCCGTATGGGACGGTTTTCAGAGCACCCTCACGCAATGGTTCACAAGGTATATCTCCATCTACCTGTGGTTGCCCGTGGCGGACTTGTTCAGTTCGATGCTGGCAAAGATTCAGGAGCTGATGCTCAAACATGACATCACGCAGTTGCAGAACGACCCTACCTATACGATAGATGCCTCGAACGGCGTGTATCTCGTCTTCATGGTTATCGGTATCATCGGCTACTTCACCATTCCCACGGTTGCAGGCTGGGTGATACAGGCAGGTGGAGCGGGTAACTTCGGCAAGAACGTGAACTATGCGGCAGGAAAGGGTGCCGGTATCGCAGGTGCCGTAGGTGGAGCCGTTGGCGGTTTTGCCGGAGGACACGCACGAAACGCAATGAGCTATGCGGGGAGCAAAGCCAAAGACGTTGCCGGAAGATTGTTCCATCGGGGAGGAAATAAATCACCGGAATCATCCGAACAAAATTAAAAAGCTATGGAATTTAAGTCATTAAAGAATATCGAAACAAGTTTCAGGCAGATACGCCTCTTTACCTTGGTCGTCGTCTGCCTGTGCGTTCTCCTTGCTGGCTATTCGGTATGGAGTGCCTACTCCTTTGCCGAAGCCCAAAGGCAGAAAATCTATGTGCTGGATGGGGGAAAGTCGCTGATGCTCGCCCTGTCGCAGGATCTGTCGCAGAACAGACCCGCGGAAGCCAAGGAGCATGTGCGCCGCTTCCACGAGTTGTTCTTCACCCTTTCACCCGATAAGAGTGCCATCGAGGGGAATATCTCCCGTGCGCTGCTCTTGGCGGACAAGAGTGCCTACAACTACTATCGGGATTTCTCAGAGAAAGGGTACTACAACCGTATCGTGGCGGGAAATATCAATCAGGTCGTACAGGTGGACAGCGTACTCTGTGACTTCGACCGCTATCCCTATGCGGTACGGACGCATGCCCGGCAGATGATTATCCGTGCCACCAATGTGACCGAGCGCAGTCTCGTGACCGTATGTCGCCTGCTCAATACGAGCCGCAGCGATGACAATCCGAATGGCTTCAATATCGAAGGGTTCGAGATTGTCGAGAACAAGGACATCAGTACCCGTAAGCGATGAAAAAGAAAAGTCTGTTCCAAATGATGCAGGAGGGAATGGAGGCAAGACTCCGCCGCCTGTGCGGACGCATCCCCGCTCATCTGAGGCTGTATGTCGTCCTGACGATGCTTCTTTTCTTCGCCCTCCTTGCCAACTACGTTTTCTTCAACGGTTTGTACCGCATCTTCTCCGATGGAGACTCCGAAGAGCAAACGTTGCCGGCAATCGAGCATATTGAAGCCCCCGAAGTAAGGCGGCTTTATCCCAACGACAGTATCAACCTATTAAAGTATTACGATTATGTTCCCATTCAAAAGAAAGACAGCCTTCGATACGAGCACCTCGCCTGAGCTGACGGAGGAAGAGAGACAAAGGCGAAAGAAATTTATCATTTATCCCCTGATGTTCCTGCTTTTTGCAGGCTCCATGTGGCTCATTTTCGCTCCGTCGGAGAAAGAAGAGGAGAAACAGGCAAAGGGCTTCAACACGGAAGTGCCCGACCCGATGGCAGCCGAACTGATTGGTGACAAGAAGAAAGCCTACGAGAAGGAGATGATGGAACAGAAGGAGCAGGAACGGAGTCGTGCCATGCAAAGCCTTAGTTCCATGTTCGGGGAAATGACAGGAGGAGAGACTTCACAGGGAGCGGGCGAAGCGTCCGCTTGGGAGTCCGACCCCTCGAATGAGAGTGAGGGATACACGTCCCGACATTCTGCTCCGCAAGATGGCTTTCACGCTTCGGCATCCGCCTATCAGGACATCAACCGCACGCTCGGCAGTTTCTATGAAGCACCGAGAGAAGACCCTGAAAAGGAGGAACTGCGTGCCCGTTTGGCAGAGTTGGAAAACCGTATGAGCAGCGAACAGCAGTCGCCTGCCATAACCGTAAACGACCAGATGGCATTGCTTGAAAAGTCCTATCAACTGGCAGCAAAGTATATGCCGTCGGGCGGTGGACAGCAGTTGCCAAGTAAGGCATTGGTTTCGGATGGGGAGACGGCTTCCGAAAGGAAAGCGGTCGCAACCACCCGAAACGGGAAGGCGGTAGCCTTTCCCGTTGCCCCCGTGAGCGAGCAAGTGGTGTCGGCTCTGGCGCAGCCGATGAGCGACTCGACTTTCCGCTCCGAATATGTCAAGGAGAGAAATTTCCTATTTCAAACTGCTATCGGGACAGCCTCACAGACGGAGAGAAACACCATATCAGCCTGTGTGCATAACAACCAGACGGTTACGGACGGGCAAATCGTACGTTTCCGTCTCTTGGAGCCGATGTTGGTATCGGGCTGGGAGATTCCACGCAACGCCTTTGTCGTGGGAACGACAAAGCTACAGGGCGAACGGCTCGCCGTTGTCATTTCTTCGCTGGAATATCACGGGAACATCATCCCCGTGGAGTTGGCGGTGTACGATACGGACGGACAAGCTGGGATATTCATCCCCGGCTCGATGGAGCGCAGTGCCGCCAAGGAGATTGTCGCAGGAATGGGTACTTCCGCAGGCAGCAGTATGAACTTCTCCACTGATGCGGGCGCACAGCTTGCCGCTGATTTGGGGAAGGGACTGATACAAGGCACCTCGCAGTATTTCTCTAAGAAAATGCGTACCGTCAAAGTGCATCTGAAGGCTGGTTACAAGGTATTGCTCTACCAACTGGACAACAAGTAATTCACAGTTATTATTCACCACTTTAATCCAAAGTAAAAATGAAAAGAACAGTTTTAGCCATCGCCCTGATGCTGGGCGCAGTCTGTGCCAACGCACAGGAAACAACTTCAAGCGGAGACCTCTATCAGGGACTGACCCGCAAAATTGCCTTTGAGCGGATGATACCGCCTCACGGGTTGGAAATCACCTACGACAAGACGGTACACATCATCTTCCCCTCTGCCGTGCGCTATGTCGATTTGGGTTCGCCCAATCTCATTGCGGGGAAGGCGGACGGTGCGGAAAACGTTATCCGTGTGAAAGCGACGGTCAAAGACTTCCGTGAAGAGACGAACATGAGTGTCATCACCGAAGACGGGGCATTCTACACCTTCAATGTCAAGTATGCAAGCGAGCCACTACTACTCAATGTGGAAATGGCGGACTTTATCCACGACGGAGCGAGCGTAAACCGTCCGAACAACGCTATGGAGGTCTATCTCAAGGAACTCGGAAGCGAAAGCCCGATGCTGGTAAGGCTCATCATGAAATCCATTCACAAGGAGGACAGGCGGACGGTGAAGCACATCGGCAGCAAGGCTTTCGGTATTCAGTACCTGCTCAAAGGGTTGTATTCGCATAACGGACTGCTGTACTTCCATACGGAACTGCGCAACAAGTCCAACGTGCCGTTCGACATCGACTTCATCACGTTTAAGATCGTGGACAAAAAGGTCGCCAAGCAGACCGCCATGCAGGAGCAGGTACTGCTTCCGCTGCGTGCCTACAACTACATCACCTGCGTGGCGGGGCAGAAGAGCGGTCGCACGGTATTCACCCTGCAAAAGTTCACCATCCCCGATGACAAGCAGCTCATTGTGGAGATGCACGAGAAGAACGGAGGAAGACACCAATCCTTTATCGTGGAGAATGAAGACCTTGTGCGTGCAAGGGATATCAACGAACTCAAAGTGAAGTGATATGAGAAAGCTCGCATTTTTCCTGTTTGTCGTGATGCTTGCCCTCTTTGCAGGACAGGCGCACGCCCAACGCTGTCTGCCCAAGATGAAAGGCATCCGCCTGACCTCCGGTATGGCGGATGGTTTTTATTCTCCCTCTTCAAAGAATGAGACGGGCTATACGTTCGGAGCTTCGCTTGCCACCTACACCAAAGGCGGGCATCAATGGATGCTTGGGGCGGAGTATCTCCGAAGGTACCATCCCTATCGGGAAAGGCGTATACCTGTGGAGCAGTTCACGGGCGAGGGAGGTTTCTTCTTTGGTGTGCTTTCCGACGGGAGCAAGACCTTCTTCCTCTCCGCAGGTGTTTCCGCCTTGGCTGGATACGAGACGGTTAATGGCGGAAAGAAGCTGCTCTTTGACGGCTCAACGCTACGCAACAAGGACGACTTTCTTTATGGCGGTGCCGTCACCTTGCAGGCGGAGACCTATCTGACGGACAGATTGGTGTTGCTGTTCTATGGCAGGGAACGTTGTCTGTGGGGAGGTTCTACGGAGCGTTTTCACACCCAGTACGGTGTCGGATTGAAAATCATGCTGGACTGATGGACGTTCGACAGATGAGAGAGATTCCCATTGCGGACTTCCTGAACGCAATGGGGATTCAGCCGACCAAACAGAGAGGAAACGCCCTGTGGTATTCCGCTCCGTACCGCACGGAGCGGACACCCTCTTTCAAGGTCGATACCGCCAAGAATATCTGGTTCGATTTTGGAACGGGCAAAGGTGGCGACATCTTCGACTTGGCAGGAGCGTTCATCGGAAGCGAGGATTTCCTCCTGAGGGCGGCTTTCATCGCACGGAGCGGAGCTTGTCCGCTTCCCGTTATGGAGCAATCGCCAAGGGAAAAAGAAAGAGAACCCTCCTTTGAGGATATTTGGACACGTCCCTTATTGAATGGCAGACTGCTGGGCTATTTGGAAGAACGGGGCATCGATGCCCACGTTGCCATCCCCAACTGCGAGGAGGTGAGATACCGTATACGTGGCAAGCGATACTATGCCATCGGCTTTCGTAACGAGGCAGGAGGATTAGAATTGCGCAATCGCTTTTTCAAGGGTTGCATACCACCGAAGGATATTTCCCTGAAACGTAATAGTTCGGACGTATGTTCCGTCTTTGAGGGCTTTATGGATTACCTCTCGGCTATGCAGTTAGGCATCATCGCCTCGGATTGGCTTGTGCTTAATTCCGTTTCCAACGTGGAGAAGGCAGTAAGAGCCTTGCACGGCTATGAGAGGATTGACTGCTTCCTCGACAATGACGAGGCGGGGAGAAGGACTTTTCAGAGACTACACGACTGTTTCGGAGAGAGGGTCATCGACCGTTCCTCCCTGTATGCCGACCACAAGGATTTGAATGAGTTTCTGCTTTCCAAGAATGCAGGAAACAATGTAAAACAACAAAACGATAATAAACAATGAAGAAGAAAATTATAAACACAATTTGGGTAATGGGAGTGCTTGCCCTCGCCGGGTTTTGTCTATCTGCTTGTAATCACGAGCTGGATATTCAGCAGGCGTACCCCTTCACGGTAGAGACGATGCCGGTGCAGAAGCACATCGTCAAGGGACAGACGGCGGAGATACGCTGTACGCTCAAACGGCAGGGATGGTTTGAAGACGCACGCTATACCATTAGATACTTTCAGCCTGATGGAAAGGGACGGCTGAAGATGGACGATGGCACGGTGTTCAAACCCAATGACCGTTACCCTCTTACAAAAGAGGTGTTCAGGCTATACTACACCTCTGCTTCCTCTGACCAGCAGACGATAGATGTGTATGTGGAGGATAATTTCGGACAGATGGTGAAACTCTCGTTTGAGTTCAACAGCCAAAAGGACGAGGAAAAGGAGAAACCGAATGAGGATAAGAAGTAAGCTTGTCGTCTTGTGCCTTGTCTGCCCTTTCTGCTTACGGCTTTCGGCTCAGGACGGCAGAAACGCCTTGCTCTCGCTTCCTCCATTCGAGCGTGCCATTGTCTGCATCAAGCACTTTGAGGGCTTACACGGGTTCAAGGACGCACCCTATGTCGGATATGGTCATAAGTTGCAAAAGGGAGAACGCTTTACGGCGGCGATGACGGAACGGCAGGCGGACTCCCTGCTTCGGGCTGACCTGACGAAGCGTTTGATGATATTCAAGGACTACGGCAAGGATGCCTTGCCGTCTTGTCCTATAATGTCGGAGTGGGCAGATTGCTGGGATACGGCAAACATCCCAAAAGCCGATTGCTACGAAAGATAGAGTCGGGCGACAGGAATTTCTACCGTGAATTTGTCTCTTTCTGTCGATACAAGGGCAAAGTCCTCAGAGGGCTTATCAAACGACGAAAGGTGGAGTTTGCCCTGTTTTATGTACCCTGATTATCAAACACGCCTCTTGCGACATTTTTATGCTTCGCAAGGGGCGTTTTCTTGCTGTTTTATTCGCCTTTCTCGCTATGAATGAGTAACTTTGTAAACGAAATACGCCTTTTGCATAGAGGATGCTTACTGAGCGTGAAGAGAAATGGAAAATAGCAGGAGAATATCATATATGAATTCATTTTGTTTACCCCTTATAGTAACAATTGCCTTGATTGGCGTTATTCTAATTTACATTCGTAAATTGAGAGATAAGAGCGATATTACACCCGACATCAAACAAGATGTTGAGACGGGAGAAATAGACGATTTATTTAATAATACAGTAGAAGAAGTAAACACCCACCCCCCAAAAAAGATAAAGCAAAAAGAATTTAGGGTAATACTAAAGAACAAGGGTTGGTGGAATAGAAACAATCCTTTTATAGGGGGGATGTGCGCGATTTCATTCATAGCTATTCTAATGCTTGTTTTGTCGAGTGTTACTCACAGGAAATATAACACTCAACAAGAAATATCTATTCAGAAAGAACATCAAAAAATTTTATACAGAGACTCAATACAAAACAACAAAGACTCTGTAAAAAACGAACAAATTGAACTTATATCTTCTGAACTCTCTGATATTGATAAGACTATCAGGGAGACAAATAGAATAATTCGTAGAGTAGAACAACAAATAAAAGACATCAAAGAAAATGATTTTTGATTTTACTAATTATACATTCAGCGGATTGCTTTCCATTTTAGCATCTCTTTATGGAGTTGGCTATCCTTTGATAATGCAGAGTATCGGTAGGATATATACACAATATGATTCCACATTACTTGCGAATAGATTTACAAAAGAGACAATATATAGGGTGTTCCAAGTCCTTCTTATTCTGAATTTGTTATTCGCCGTTTCTACCCCTTTTCTACTACATGCAGAATGGTGGAATATAGGTTTTGTGACAATCCAAGCCATTCTTTTGGTACTACTGATGGGATTTACTTTTCTACTATTCCAGTTAATGATAAAGTACGAGAACGCGGGAGAACTTCTCAGGCACATAGAAGGAGGACAAATTGACAAATCCAACATTATGGATATTTTTGACTTGGCAATCTATGCAGATTCTAAAAACAATCATCAACTTTATATTGATGCCATGTCAAGTGTGTTTTCATACATAACAGTACAACAGGGTGATGATTATAAGAAACAGAATGATAATGAGATTTTACCGCCAGTTGTATATGATGAGAATGTTGTTGCAATACTTAGAAAAATAAAAGGATTCATCAGAGAGGATGATGGACATCATCTGTTACATCGAAATAATGATATAGTATCAGTCTTATATAACCAGTTGTCAAAGTCAAGAATTAGCCTACAAGCTCATCAGATGATGTGGTTTTTACTAAATGAGGCTATAACATATAATAACCACTCTTGGTTTAAACAATATTGGCAGTCCGCTGATAGTTATTCAAGTCTGCGGTATCGTTTTGTAACTAATCAGATATTAAGTCAGGATAAAAAAGAATTTATGCTCCGCCATGTAATGATAGGAACATTACTACTCCATAATGAAAGATATAATTGGCTCAATGATATATTCCTTTATACACATTCAGAGCCAGAATACTATGGCTTAATTCCAAGCACATTTATAGAGATTGCTGAGATGCTGGAAAACATAGATTCGATATGTACTGTTCCTGCTTTTCAACAGCAAAATTTTTATTTTGCAGACGAAATGGGAGGTGTAAATGATGAAAAATTTGTATTTAGGAAAGCCGTAAAATATCTGTCTTTACTTGTAATTAGGTTATGGACTTTACAGCATCGCAATTTATCGGACAAAAACACTCTCTTTGATATACCATCCTCTCCGATATTGATAGAAGATGCTGAAAGAATAGTAACTGTAATGGGTATGATGAAAGATGACGTAGAGGAATTTTACAGTAAAGATATTTTTCAATTAATTCCACGATTGCTCCCTGATAACAAGGCTGATATATTATCCTTGCTTTCAGGTTATCGGAACCAATGCTTAAATACCAAAGAGGCCCATCAAAATCATCCTGATGTGGATCAAGAAAAATTCTCCAAACTAAAAAAAGAAATAATATCCTTTGTGAATAACTTTAATATCACACTTCCACAAAATAATATCATAGCAGAAGTTGATAATCTCATAACAAAGGAAGGTGTTGTAGAAACAAAAGAAAGATTGGAAACCCTTTATTACTCTCCATATAAAAATATTGGGCTTTGTAAGCCTCCTCTTCTGACGAATTTTATGTTTGATTTATATCGTATGTATCTGCAAGTGCTTGACAGTATGAAAAAGTTATCGTCGTATAAGATAAATCGGAGTCAAATACAGGGATTTCTGAAAATGATTGAATATAATGATTTGAATTACATAATAATTACAACTGATAATATTTATGAAATAGAAAATCCTCATATTAGTTTATGTGCAGGAGTTCGACCATTGAGGTTCTTCATTGTAAAAAAAGAAGACATTCCATATATATCATTTGGCGAAGTTCAAAAGGATGATTTGAAATTAACAATAGCAGGTAGTAATATTAGTTCAAATATAGACTCTTTTGTAGACTGTCGTGAGACTTATTTTGATCTTGTTATGGCAACAAAGATGTTTGTTCATATAAAAGAAAAAATAGATGGTGTGGTTTATATTTCTGTAAATGAAGAATATCCAAAACAAGAGAAACCGATTACTATCAATGCCACCTTATCCGAGTTGTTTGATAATTAATTTTCACATCTCTAATTTTGGCTTTTTGTTACTTTTGGGCCGTCTCAACTCACTGTCAAAAGTAACGAGGTGCTTTTCTTCAGGTTTCTTTGCTCCTTTCTTTGTCCGCCCGAAGCTCACGAAAGAAAGGAGCGGTCGGCAAATCCGCCGACCGCTTTACTCCATCTGTTCTTCTTGAATGGTTATCCGTCCTGTCCTTACTTTTGGGTGCGTGGAGAAAGCCCAATTCTCCTCCTCATCAGGCAAAGAGCTGTGAATGTTTCCACCCATCATCATTCCGCAATCCTGAATGACCTTTTGCCGTGCATCCTCTCTGCTCTCGGCAACCACTTCAAACACTCCCTCGAAAATGTACTGCGTCCGTACTCTGCAAACTCTCTTCTTCATATTCTCAAAATTCAACCTTTAATAATCTGTGTTCCTTTGGCTCTCCATTGGATAACCTGCGGTGGGTAAGCCAAAAATGGTGTGCGCCATAGCCGTATGCAAAGAACTTGTCAAGTTCCGTTTCATCGGCTATCCGATTGACGGCTGCCCTCAATTCTTCCTCATTGGCAGATAGGGTAATGGCATTGATTACCCTTATAAGGATATGGGGTATCTCGTCTGCCCAATTGCATACGATGCTTTCTATTTCTGCTTTCATATTCTGTGATGTTTGGGTGATTGTTGCTTATGCTGTCGCTTTCATTCTCTGTCTTATCAATTTGCGGTTGGCATTGACAAGGCTCACGATTTGGTCGTGGTATTCCGTGTTCTTGTTACACACGCCACGACTTTGTACCACTTTAAGTGTGTCCAAATTAACCTCAATCGTTTCTATCCGCCTGCCCTCAATGGTTGCCGAAAGAATAAGTGAGTTCTCTTTGAGATAGTAGGCATTGTCAAACACGCAATGGTGCATCGCCACTCCCTCCTCCAAATGTTCCTGCACGCTCTCCAAAACGTGGATTTGGATTGTGCCATCTGTGAATGAGATACCGAAGAACTTGGATTTGAGTTCATGGAAACGCTTTTCGTCCTCTATTGCCTTTTTAAGTCTCTTTGCCTTCTCTTCCTTTTCTCTCTGTTTGCGAAGCTCGTTTTGTCTGCGGTCGTGTTCCCTATGCAGGTCGGTTGGGCAAACATATTTCGGGCTGTGTATGTCTTTGCCCAATCTGCGGAGCATATCCACATAGTCGCACCATATCGAAATATCCTCTATCTCATAGCCGTTGCGAGTGGCGACTTTATAGGACTGCCAACAAGCGTCAAATGCCCTCGAATTGTCAAGGAAGTATTTCAGATGCTCGGTTCTGCCTGCTTTCAGCAGGGTTTCCGCACGACTGTCGGACAATAGGGCAGGAATAAGAATGGTTGGTACAATGCCGTGAAAATCATTCTTAAATCCATTCCTGCGGAGTGTGTCCGTAGCCTTGAATTTGGGATATATCTGGGAGTACGATATATGGCGATAGGCTTCGTTATCGTTTCTCACTGCCATAGGCGAGCAATAGGAAAAGGTGTCGATGTATCTGCCCAATACTCTCTGAACGGCAATAATCGTCTTTCGTCCTTGTGCATTCCACCAATACTGACCGATTTCAATAACGTAGGACGTTGCTTTGCATCCTTTCTCCATTTCTGCGGAGAGGAGGAACATTCTTAGTACTTGATATTCTCTACAAGCGGTTAGAATGGTAAAATACTGCTTCTGCCTAATCTTGCGTTCAAAGGTCTCTCGAACTTGTAACCTTGCCTTGCAATGGGGGCAGGTGCAAGTATATGCCGGCTTTCCCATTGTCCAACTATGTCCACAATCCATGCACGTGGTACGACCTTTGGGAAGTCGGTAGGCGAAATGCTCTATACATTCACGGAATGCCCATTTGCTTTGTGTCTTAGTTATCGAGCGAAGGTGCTTGCTTTCAGCAAGTACTGCCTTCTCAAACTTATTTCTCGGTTTCATAATCTGTCCTCCTTGTTTTATTCGTTGCGAAATACATAGTCGTCCTTGTACCAAAAGTCCGTACAGAAAAGGTCATCGGCATATTTCCCAAAATCAAAGTATATCAACGCAAAATCGGGTAAGTCATTCTCCATTTTTGCAAGTTCTTCCGCAAAATCCTCCCTGCTTGCATAACTTCCGATATAGTCGGATTGGAAAGATTTTACAAGGCTGTAAGCGTCTTGTGTGAGTTGGGTGTTGTTACCCTCCACCCATATCCAAAAGGCTTCTTTCTCCGTGTCGCTCAGTCTGTCCAACTCGTCCCGAAGTTCAAAGAAGTTTTCCTCCAAATGCCCTTCGTCTATCAGACCATCGGGGATTTCCTCCCACGCTTGGAACATCAATTCGGGTTCTTCCTCGTCCTCGTGTATCTCGGCACAATGTTCGATAAAATCGTCCAAATCGTAGAAGTCCGAAAGTTCCACCCACTCGCCCTGCAATGAGCTGTTGTTGTACTTGGCATAAGTGCCTACATAGATGCGTGCTTCGTTCAAATCCTGTAGATACTAATTGAAAAGTGCGCTGTATTCTAATTGAAAAGAGCTCCATCCAT
>OHNK01000509.1_pt1 | contig 25139 bp, 20 predicted proteins | sample 1569551 | NCBI WGS metagenome assembly OHNK01 (sample SAMEA3879518, study PRJEB24766) | human gut metagenome | biome: human-associated habitat; feature: feces | place: USA | collected 1985/1987 | reverse complement strand
ATACCCCCATATAGGACTTTTATATTTCATTGTCCTATATGAGGGTAGCATATCAAAATGATTAATACCGATGGTTGGTATTTTTTTACTTTTTTAAAAATCAGTCGGAGAATAGTATATATAAGAACAAAAGATTGGAGTGATTATTATAAAAATCAATTATAAAAAGAAATTGAATCCGTTGACTATTGAGTCCATGGAAGCCAGCATGGTACATATTCATGATATAGCAGGAGACAATAAAGGAGTTCAATACAAAATGGGGAAAAAGTGGATGGATTTCAAGAAAATCTTCACACGTGAAGCAGTATTGGATGATAGTTTGTTTTTGCAATTCATGAGAACAAGTATTACAAGAAATAGCAACGACTTTTCAAAAGATTTTATTGTGATGAAATTTTCGTATGATGCGGAATATAGGCTTGAAGATGGCGAAGAACAAAAAATGAGCAAAGAGGAGTTGCGAACATTTTATTATAAAAATGGAGTAACATTTCAATCAGCACATACGGGAAAACATGGTAAAACAGAACCTATTCATTACAAGATGTTATATAGAACATCAGGAAAAGCAAAGAAAGGTGAGTGCATTTTTGTTCGGGACAATCTATTTCATAAAGCCATTAATTATTTGACGATGGGATTTTATGATCTTATGGAAGAAAAAGCAAAAGCTGATCCGGATACCGTATTTAAGTTAGTAGAGCTGTCTGCATATCTTAGCTTGACTACAGCGTGTGCAATTGGATATATTCCTATTCCATTAAAAAACATTTTGGTTGTAGAAGATCAAAGCGCATACACAAAACCAATGGCAGCGGAGATTGTTAAAGTTGCAAATGTTCCTTATGAGAATGATGAATTTGTTTTAGAATTTGATGATCCGCGCATGGAGACAATTCTTAATAATCATAAATGTACTTTAGACAAAGACAAGGCTGCTGAAAAAGGATGGTCATATATTAAGGAAAGAACGAAAGAGGAATTGAAGAAAAATGGTATCCGCATTAACGGTAAATATTCTGGACACCATGAGAGTATTCCCTATACTGTAAAAGAATGTGTTGTGGAAGAAGTAGAAGATGCAAAGATTGAAAATATTTTGTGGGATGGAATGGGACTTATTGATGAATCTATCTTTCCAAAGTATGCAAATGGATTTGTTTATTGTCGCTCTCATTTCTTTAAAAGCTGTTTGTTTCGAGGAAATGTACAGGAATATTTTAAAGATTATTGCAAGGAACATGAGTTTGATTTTGAAACGTATGAAGTAACGGATATGTTTGGTAATAAAAAAAAAGTATCGGATATTAAAGTTGTTATTACTGATAAATCATTGAAGTGGTTGAAATTTACAGATATGATGGGTGGAACAAAACAAAAAGCATATCGTACATATCAAAAATTAATGAATGAATATGAGAACGTTTTTGCAGTTGTAAAGACCGCGCATAAAAGCAAGTGGGATAATTTGCAGTTATCAACTTATCAAATGAATAATTCTTTACCATGTACAGATAAAAAGATATTGGGAGAAATTGTTGGACAAGCAATAGACTTTATCAATGGGTTGAAGGATGATGATAAAAATTACTTGAAGTATCTTGAGATGACAAAGAACCAATTTAATTTGAATGAATTCCTTGTGGATTTGGTGAATTGGAATCCAGAGTTTGTAAAGACGGAGTTTTTTAGAAAAAAGAAGAAAAAGGATGTTTACAAATTGGTGGATGATTTCAAGAAAGGTCGATTACCGCAGCAAGGAGATAATCTTACAATTATGGGAAATCCGATTGCACTTCTAATGAAAGCAGTTGGAGAAAATCCATTGGAAGAAAACATTTTTGATGTAGAAGAGGATGCAATTCAATGTTACACAGAAAGATTTATGGATGGAGAAAATTTAGCTGCATTTCGTAGCCCTCATAATTCTCCCAATAATATTCTGCATTTTCATAATGTCAAATCAGAAAAGATTTCAAAATATTTTCCCAACTTAGGAGAAAACATAATTATCATCAATTTGATTGGTACAGATGCACAGGCAAGGGGTAGCGGATTTGATGAAGATTCAGATTTTGTATTTGTGACTAATCAATCAGAGGTGGTAGAACTTGCAAGACAGGCATATGTTGAATATCCAACTATTATTAATGCGGTAGAAGAAATGAAGAGTAGTGATTATCATTTCCAGCTGGAAGATTATGCATTGATGGATAATAAAATTGCTGATGCACAGGCTTCAATAGGATTGTCTACAGATACAGCACAGTTAGCCTTATCATATTATTACAATGAAGGAATGTGCAGTAAAGAACTAAGAGAATGCTTTATTATTTTGTCTGTGATCGGTCAAATATCGATTGATTTGGCGAAAAAGGAATTCAATTTAGATGAAAAGAATGAAATCCGTAGAATCAAAAATCTTCCCTGCATGAAAGGAAAAGATATTCCTCAATTCTATGCGGATAATAAAAAGTCCCGGAACAATAAAGACTTTGGAAAAAAGGTTAAGACATTGAATTGTCCAATGGATATTATGGCTGAACTAATAGAAAAGAATATTATTGGTTATTCACCAAGGATTTATCATGAACCGATAAATAAATTTTTGAATAAAGCTTTATCGTGTAAAAAAGTAGATAATCGATATAAGAAGCAAAAAATAATTGATGAAGCCCAAAAATATAATGATGCAATTAAGGCGTTAGAGTGTTCAGCAAGAAAAGATACTTTATCTGAGGATATGCTTTATCAGTTGAAATCACGGCAGATGAAAATGTTCTTACAAAAAGTAAAGAATGAATTAAGTCAAGAAACAGTTATGCATCTAGTTATATATGCATTTGGAGATGAAAATTCAGATGTTAGAACTACTATTTTAAATGGTCTGTTTCATACACATAAGGAATTGTTAATGAATTGCTTTGTGAAAAATAACCAAAAAATATGATAAAAATTTGCACAAAACCACCAAAAACGCAGTAAAATTCAGTGAATTGAAAGTCCCGTTATGAAAGAGAAGAGTAGCTTACTTCAATTTCGTGACTGCATGAAAGAAGCGTAAGTCGAGTAGTGCGGTCAAATTATCAAGTCGAGGTATGGATGCCAATACGTATCTCGGCTTGAAATAGTAAAATGTTCTTAGCTGTGTATGTCAGCTATTTTCTACAAAGAAATATTTTTATATAAATTTTTATTTACGTGGGAGGTGAAAAAGTGACTCAGGAAGAATTACGAGAACTATACAATGAAAGAGTTCAGAGAGAAAAACAGTGTTATATCAGTAAGCAGACAAACATTAACAGTGGATTACTTTCACAGTTCAAAACAGGAAAAATCGATCTCTATCCGCATCTCTTTAAGCGTTTAGAGGAATATCTTTTAAATAACTAAAGGTTCAAAAATCAATTAAATTCAACAGGCATTTCAGCCAATATTTCACAAAAAAGGAATAAAAACATATGAGCAAAACATTCAATTCGTTTAATGCTCTGAAAAAAGCAATTCAAAAAGAAGTTCAAGATGCAATGAATGAAGTGGTTAATGCTTCATTTGTCAATGCACATTCTAATGTAGATCAATTCTACAGTTCGCCGGAGGGAAGATATAAAAGAACAGGGCAATTAGCCGAAAGTCCAGACATGTCATTGTCAGGTGGTGGGGATTCTTATCATGGAGAGATTAATCTTGACACAGGATTTCGTTATAATCCATCTTGCAGAGACACACAGACAATCTATGGATATGCAGAAGAAGGTGGACTTCTTGGAAATGGTGGCTTCTGGGAGCAGACAGAGCAGGATGTAGAAAAAAATATCATTGAAGCATTTGGAAAAAGATTCAATTAATGAAAGGAAATAAATATATGGAACAAATGAAAGAAAGAATAAACCATCTAATTTATGGAAGATTTGAAGATGGAACAGGAGTTTATGGAAAATTATTCAATGTTCAGAAAATAGAAGAGTCAGCAGAAAAAAAACCATATTATAAACTGAGTATTAATCTTGATGACAAGTATTGTGTCATATTAGATACAAGAGAGATTGTTAATATATATGACTTTACGGAAATATGTTCTGAAATGGACAGTAAACTTGAAGATTTTGGAATTAATCCAAGATTTGAAAAAGCAGAAATTATGGATGAAATAATTTTAAATTGGAGTGGTTATACGGAGGAAGAAAAGAAAAAATTAAGTAGTTTGATTCGTACAAAAATGGATGATGATATCATTGTGAATTTGATGGAAAAAACATCAAATCTAGCATCAGAAACCGAACAGCTTAAGGAGACAATTCGTAGAATGGACTTATCTTTACTTTGCCTAAAAGGTGAAGTAAGAAGATCTATATAAGGAGCAAGTACTTATGTCACAAGATTTTAAGATAAATATAGATGCTGATCTGAATACCGCAGAAGCAGAACAAAAATTAAATGCTCTATTGAAAGAGAAGCATAAGCTTACAATAGATGTAGATGTGAGCGGTCAGAACACAGCGAAGAAACTAAAACAGAATATAGAAAACGGATTAAAAAATGTAAAAATTGATACGTCTGCTATGAGTAAATCTCTGGCAGACTCTTTTAATATCACGGACAAATCAACAATTAGCAAACTTCAGAAACAGCTCAATTCAATGATAAAAAGTCTTGGAAAGTCATGGAATGGGCAGAAGTTTAATATTGGAGATGGATTTGAGACATCAATGACAAGTGTAGTAAATACGCTAAAGAAAAATGCAAAGACGCTCCGTTCTTCAGGGGCGTTTGATGACTTCTATGATTATTTCAAAAATCAGAAAATCCTTGTTACCGATGCTCTTAAGAAAGAGCTTGGTGATTCAAATTACAAATCCCTTTTAAATCAAAATATTGGAAAACTCGTTACCGATACAAAGAAATCTACAGCGACCATTAATTCAATGTGGTCAGAACTCAATGGTAAATTCCCTAATTTATTCCCGGACAATATTACAAATCAAGTAGATCAGTTGAATCATGCGCTGTCTGTTTGGAAACAGGCGCAAGCTGATATCAAGAAGATTTCAGCAGAAAATATGAATGTTTTTGAAGCTGGAAACGTTGATTCAAGAGCATGGGATTCTGTCATCAATATGGCTTCTAAGATGGAATCAGCACTAAAACATAGTATATCAGAAGCAACAGAGATTGGAAAAACTACGATCGATTTAGATGTCAATATCAATTCGGAACAAATCACTTCACAGATTCGAGAAGCAATCAGTTCTGCGTCAGCTTCAGCAGGCGAAGCATTAAATATTGACTTGAAGTTTAATCAAGAAGAGTTGTTATCCAATCTTCGAAGTGCAATTAATAAGATTGCAACAGGAGATGAACTAGTAAAAGTAGACATTGATGTTGATAAAAATGGACTTCAGGAGAAGTTGAATGCAGCGTGTCACGACATAGAAATCCCTGTTGATTTCAAAATAGATTCTGAAGATATTGCAAGCAAGATTAAAGCGGCAGTTAATAGTATTGCGGATATCGAGTTAGATTTAAGCGTCAATACTGATTCTTTGAAAAAGGCTGTAGATGAAAGTATTAATATTGGGTCAGACATTGACAACTCAAGTATTAATCAGTTACAGAACGCTTTGCAAGGTATAAATAATGCAGGACGGCAGAGTCAGAATATCTTTTCTTCACTTGGAGGAAGTGTAAAAGAAGCATTCACAAGTATCTATAATGTCTCTAACTTGCTTCAGGATGGAATGTATAAGATGTTTGAAGCAGGAAAGAAAGCTACGGAAACTGTTAAAGAATTCAATGACATTAAAACGAATCTCGCTATGGCTACTAATGCCGATTCGGACTATATTGATAATCTAATGAATGATTATAACAGTCTCGCACAGGAACTTGGAAGTCTGACAAGTAGCGTAGCGGAATCAGCGGATAGTTGGTTGAGGCAAGGACGATCAATGGCAGACACCAATTCGCTGATTAAGGATTCTCTTGTATTATCAAAAGATGCAGAATTAAGTTCTTCCGACGCTTCAGAAATCTTAACAGCAACACTAAATGGGTTCCAATTGGCAGCAGATCAAGCAAGTAGAGTGAATGACATTCTAACAAGCATTGATTTGGAAAGTGCATCAGGAGCTGACAGCATCGGAACAGCATTGATGAAGGTAGCATCACAAGCTAACAATGCAGGGGTAAGCTTGGAAAAGACAAGTGCTATCATTGCTACAATTAAGGACGTAACACAGGATAGTGATGAAAGCATTGGTACAGCTATGAAGTCCATTTTGTCTCGAATGAATCAGATTAAAGCAGGAAAGTTTGTAGATGCAGAAACAGGAGAAAGCCTAAACGATACAGAAAAAGTATTGAAGAAAATTGGTGTATCCATGCGCGATAATACAGGAATGTTCAGAGAGAGCGAAGGTGTTCTTGATGATATTGCGAAGAAGTGGAAGACATTAGATAGTAATAGCCAGAAAGCCGTTGCGACTGCAACAGCAGGGACTTATCAATATAACAAATTCATTGCAGCGATGGACAACTGGGATAAAGTTGAGAAGTTGACAGATGTTGCTTATAACTCGGAGGGAACAGCTCAGAAGAAATTTGAAGATAATTACCTTAATTCCCTTGAAGCTAAGACAAATCAGTTAAAATCTTCTCTTGAGGGATTATCAACATCATTAATTTCGGATGATATGTATGCAGGATTCCTGGATGGTTCTAAAGCAATTGTAGATTTTGTGGACAAAACAAATCTTCTTAAAGGCGCACTTGCTGGACTTGGAACTTTCGGTGGGGCATTTGTTTTCAAAAATCTTACATCTATGATTCAAGGTACAGTGCGTGAATTCTCCAATCTTGGAAATGCAATGAATCTTGTTAAAAGCGGAACAATTGATACCAAAGGATTCAAAGAGCTTTTGAACTTAACACAGGGATTGTCTGAATCTCAGATGCAGTTAGTTCTTTCTAGTACATCTTTGTCGGATGCACAGAGAGTTCAACTTCTCACAAACTCAGGCGTAGCTCAAGTTGAAGCAGAAGCAACAGTAGCAGCGATGGGATTATCTACTGCAAATGGAGCAGCCACAGCAAGTACAGTATCTTTTAGTTCTGCGTTAGAAGGATTGTTCGCAACGATGATGGCGAATCCAATTATCTTATTAACTGCGGCAGTATCAGCCGGAGTAATGGTGTGGCAGTCCTACAAGCAGTCAGTAGAAGATGCGGTTAATAGTGCATCTACAGCCGGACAGAAGTTTTCTGAAAATACATCTTCATTGAACGAACAGATTTCGAAAGTTGAAGAATTAAGAGAGTCCTTGGCATCAGGTACTTTAACTGATGAAGAGGCTTACAATGCTAAATCTCAGTTATTAGATATTCAGAACCAATTGACTGACAGCTATGGATCACAGGCTTCGGGCATTGATTTGGTTAATGGTAAACTGGATGAACAGATTCAGAAGATGAATCAGATTTCAGAGAACGAAGCGAAGACTTTCTTAAATAAAAATGAAAAAGGAATCTCCAAAGCTCAGAAAGAGATGGAAAAAGAGCGTAGATTCAATTTCGGAGATAGTGCAGCGGACTTTAATATTAAATCTGATTATGGAGAAGAGTTAAAGAATATTGTAGAAAAATATTTTGGCTTAAAATTACATGAACGCTCTGATGGAAGTGGAGCATATACGATTTATTTTGAAGGCGATTCGACACAGGCTGAGGAAGAAATTAATTCCTTTATGAATGATGTCAGAGACTTGGAAGAAAAATATGGAGAGAATGATACATTATCCAACATCATAAATGATGGTAGTAAAATTCTCGACAAAAATAGTAAAACTCTTGAGAAATATCAGGATTTATACAGTGATTTCTTGCAAGCAGACATTGTGTCTAAGGGATTAGAGGATGGAAAGCCTGCTGCCATTTTGGAAGATTATAAACAGGCAGTAGACGATTATAATGATGCTTTATCCAGTGGTGATACATCTGCGATTGACCGTGCAAAGAATTCTTTTGATGTAATGTCATCAACTGTAGATGGAGTATTAGATAAATTCCCACAGTATAAAACATTATTTGATGAGGTCGGAGAATCCCTCAACACGACTGCAATTAATACAAATAACTTCCAGAATGCATTAAAATCTGATAATTATAAGAATATTGTCAAAGATTTTAAAGACCTTCAGGACGTTGATTTAAAGGGAATCAGCTTTGATGATGACGAATTGATGAAAGGTGAAAGTGCTTTACGACTTGTGGTTGACAAAGCAATTGAGCTTGGTGTTGTGTCAGATGATGATGCGGAATCTGTATCAAAGGTAGTAGACATTCTCACAGAGATGGGACTTACTGGCTCTGTTTCTATGAGTAATCTTACAGAATCATTTTCTGAAGCACAGACTTCCATCCAGCAAGCAGAGAAAAATGTAGCATCTCTAAACTCTATGCTTTCTGAATCTGTATCTGGTTCCGGTATTTCTGAAGATAGCGTAAAATCTTTCAGAGAAATGTTTGGAGATGATGCAGACAAAGCACTGGAAAAAACAGCAAATGGATACCATTTGAATCAAAAAGCATTAGCTCAGTTACAGGAACAGCAAAAACAGGGAACAAAAACAGACTACTTAAATGCAATCTCTGAACAGCAGAAGGCTTTACGTCAAGTTGAGGAAAGTATGGCTCAAGCTTTAATGGATGGACAGGATGTAAGTGGTTATGTGACTCAGAAAGAAAGCATTGAAAGTAATATCTCATCCCTTCAGGATCTTGCATACCAATATCAGAATACTCTTTCTGCTTATAATCAATGGCAAGCTGCTATGTCTGGTGGCGAAGAAGGTGATATGTATAATTCTATACAAGGAAATCTTGAATCTGCAAAGGAATTGTATGATAAAGGACTGACAGGCACAAATAAGTTCCGTGAATTTGTTGATTTGATGAGTAATCAAGACTTATCAACTGCTTCAAACGAAGAGATTGTTTCTGCATATGAATCTGCAATGCCTAAAATCAAACGTTACTTCACTGAAGGTCAGGAAGGTGCTGTAAACTTCCTAAAGGATATTCAAGACATCAATTCTGAATGGGCGCACATGAATGATGATGGTTCATGGAAAATTGATTTCGGAGTAGGCAACGACCAAGAAATTGCAGATAAACTTGGTATTGATGTAGAAGCAGTCCAAGCGGTAATGAGAAAACTCAAAGATTATGGTTTTGATATTAACCTAGATCAGCCAGTACAATCATTGGACGAGTTAAAAGCATCTGCTGAATCTGCAAAAGAATCTCTCGTTGATATGAATGAAACATCTTTCAATGGTATTAATCTTGATTCTTCTTCATTTAGTGAAGTTACGGATGAGATTGAAAAGGTTCAAAGCTACATTGAGACTATTCAAGAAGATTCTGAAATAGACCCTGATGTAAAGACAGAAAAGCTTCAACATGCAAACGAGATACTTGAATACCTTGTTCAAAAGCAACAAGAACTTGGACAGTCAGATATTGAAATCACAGTTAATGCAGATGAATTAGAATCCAAAATAAATGATGCCAAATCAGCATTGGGTGAATTTAAGAATGAAGGTGGAACTGTAGATATCTCTCTTAGTGGTGCGCAGGATGCGGTTGATAATTTACAGACACTTCTCTATCAGAAAGAAATGCTCACTAACACTTCTGCGGTTATGTCAATTGATACAAGTCAAGTTGATGGAAAAATAGGAGAAGCCATTGCTCTGTTGCAAGAGTATCAAACAGCTGTAAACAACTTAAATGCACAGAATGAGCTTGGCAAAGCTGGTGTGGACATAGATACAACTGAAGCACAGCAGAAAGTTCAAGACCTTGCAAGTAAGATTCAAGGATTGGATGGAAACACAAAAGCATCATTATCATTGGATACTTCTGAAGTACAATCTGCTCTTACGACCTTGACAGAAACGAAAGTTAATGTTAATGCAGGAGTAAATCTTGATAAGGCTGCTCTTGGAACGATTCAATCTTCTATTTCAGCAATTACACCACAGATGTTAGTAAATGCAAAAGTAGACAAGACACTTGTTGATGGATATGATCCTGAAGATAAGGATGCAAAGGTTAAGTTTACTGCGGAACATTCGGATGTAGATGCTTACAAACCATCAAATAAGAATGCAAAAGTAAATTATACTGTACACGTATCTGGACTTGAGAATCTTCCAGGAAATAAGGAAAGAAACCTTACATACAATGTTAAAACAAATGGTAGTGTATCTCCGGCAAATGGTACAGCTCATGCAGCAGGAACAACTAATGTATCAGCAAATAAGAATTGGGGATTAAAGCGGAATGAGCCACACGCACTTGTCAATGAGTTAAAACCTGAAATCATTGTAAGAGATGGACAGCCATTCATAGTAAATGGTGGAGATCCTGCATTTACAAGTTTGAAGCAAGGGGACATTGTGTTTAATGGAGAACAGTCAGAAGCTCTATTAAAGAATGGATATGTAACTGGTTCTCATGGGAAATTAGCTTATGAGGGGGCACATTCTTTAGGTACAGCGTTCTCTAATGGAACTGGTAAATTTAATGTCGGCAGTAGTGGAAGTAAATCATCTTCTTCCTCCAAAAAGAAATCATCAAGTTCCTCTTCCAAATCCTCTTCAAAATCCTCATCCAATAATTCCTCAAGTTCCTCCAACAACTCCTCATCCGATTCTTCAAACGACAAAGAGGAAACAAAAGAAACCCTTGATTGGATTGAAACAAAATTAGACCGTATCAAACGTAAGATTGACGAATTAGATACAACTGCTTCAAGTACATATCGTACATGGTCAAAGCGTAATGAAGCATTATCTTCTGAGCTTTCAAAAGTAACCGAAAAAATCTCATTACAGCAACAGGCATATGACAGATATATTAAAGAAGCTGAATCAGCAGGAGAAGGTCTTTCTTCGGATTGGATTGATAAAATCCAAAATGGTAAAATTGACATTGAAACAATCACGGATTCTGATCTGAAAGAAAAGATCAGTGATTATAAGAATTGGTGAATTTACATGCCAATGTAAAATCTATTTAATTGCGGGAACATCCCCATAACCCTATTTTGCTACAACGTAACTGGAAACGGTAAGCGTGAATGCGGTGCGAGTTTAAAACTCAACAGTCGAAAGATAGAAACCATAAAAAATAAATAGGTTAGGGACAACCGGGAGTGCAAGTCTCCCAAACGCAGTGAACTTCCTAAGTCAGAAATGATATGGAAGACATTCAGAGACTAACCCTTTATGGGTGGCGTAAGCCTTAATGTAGGGTCGCAAGCTATTGGCGGCTTGAAAAATATAGACTATTTGAATAAAATGATGATTAAATTATTAAAAATATTGTATTATGGATAACTTTTTTATATAATAAATTTGGTATATATTAACAAATTTGTGCGAAAAAGGATACTGTTATATGCAAGATTATAGAATTAACAAGGTGATTAATAAAATAGCAAGCGGAGAAATTAGAATTCCTTCTTTTCAGAGGGATTATATATGGGAACCTGAAAATGTAGCTTTTCTTATGGATAGTATATACAAGGGATTCCCAATAGGTTCTGTTTTGTTTTGGAGAACATCTGAAAAGTTACATACGGAAAAGCAACTAGGGAATTATTGTTTACCAGAGCCAACTAAAAATTATCCAATTGATTATGTTTTGGATGGACAACAAAGAATAACTTCTATATTTTCAGTATTCCAAACAGAATTAACACCTATAAACGAAAACGACGCTCAAATATACTTTATTATGAATGAACCAAAAGATACTCAAAATAGTAGATTTGTTCCATTTTATAAGTCTGATGAGGTAGATTTAAAAAAATATTTTCCAATAAGCGTGCTGTTTAATACTGTGGAATACAGAAAAGCCACTTCAAATTTATCTGATGAGTGTATTAAAGAAATTGATGATCTACAAGAAAAATTCAAAGATTATGCTATTCCATATACAGTGTTGGAAACTGACAGTAAAGAAAATGTAGCACTTGTTTTTGAAAGGATAAATCGCGCGGGAATTCCGCTTAATAATTTTCAACTTTTCAATGCGTGGAGTTGGAGTGAATCTTTCGATTTACAGGAACAACTTGAGCAATTATCGAATGACTTAGAAGACTTTGAATTCGAGGGATTAGTAGAACAGCAAGACTTGCTATTAAAGTGTTTTACAGGAGTTATACTAGGAAATACAACACCGAAAGATGTTATGAAACTTAATGGGGTTTTAATTCGTGATAATTATAATAAAATTAAAACTGGAATTAAATCTTCTATTGACTTTTTAAGAAAAGAACTTAATGTATATTCATTAAAATCATTGCCTTATACATCCATGCTTGTTCCTCTTACGGTATTCTTTGCGTCAGATAAGAAGAATGGCGAATTATATGATGACAAACAACGAGAATCATTAACTAGATGGTTTTGGAGGTGTTGCTTTTCAAGAAGATATTCTAGTGGAGTTAATGACGTACAGCAAAATGATATTGAAAAGATGAAAAAATTAAGACAAGACTCTAATTATAATATATGTGATTTTAATTGTCATGTAACAGAGTCATTTTTTAAAGAAAATCAATTTAGTGCTGGAGCATCTGCTACAAAAACATTTGTACTTATGCTTGCAAGTCATACACCGCGGTCTTTTATATCTGGAAGCAAAGTGGATTTGGCTAAAACTTTAAAAATGTCCACTTCAAGAGAATTTCATCATATTTTCCCAGATAAGTATTTGCAAAGATTAGGATTTGATAAAAGGAAAATATATTGTCTTGCAAATTTTTGCTTTTTAAATAATGCAGATAATCAAAAGATAAAAGACCGCGCTCCGAGTGAGTATAAGAACTTAATTATTGGTAATTTAAATAATATCATGGAATCTGCATTGGCTCCAGCGAATTCGTTAAATTTATCATATGAAGAATTTATAAAAGAAAGAACAAAAATACTTGTAAATTATGCGAATGATTTAATATAAAACAGCGCGCTGTTTATGTTTAAGAGCAGTAAATCACTACTGCTCTTTTATAATGTCCTAAATTATCTAAAACAATTCTCTCAAAACATTTCAAAACAAAATCCAAAATAATTTTATTCAAATAGAAGATATAGTCCCATTCTCACATGAAAGTGTGAGGAGTATTTAATATACTCTCGTCCATGTAGCGAATGGATGAAAAGATAAATGATGAAAAAGCTCTTGATTGTAGAGATGCGATTATTGATCTCAAAGAACAAGAGTCTAAACTAATTGAACAACGTTTCAATAACATTAAAGATGAATACGATGCAATCTTAAAACAGTTTGAACATACACAATCAATGCTTGAGGGTGCGATTGATATTACGGAGACATCTGGATATATTGTTAGCACAAAGTATTATGACAGCCTGATTTCTAACGAAAATGAAAAAATCAATAAGCTGTACGCAGAGCGTGAAGCACTGGTTAATTCTTTAAATAGCGCACTTAGTAGTGGAAAAATAGATAAGTATTCTGAGTCATGGTATAACATGCAAGACGAAATAGATTCTATTGATGAGTCTATTCAGAATTGCAATAAGAGTACTATCGAATGGGAAAATAGTATTCGTCAGATTCAATGGGATTTATTTGACAAACTTCAAGACAGAATCTCTAAAATCAACGACGAAGCAGATTTCCTTAAAGAACTTATGTCCAGTGAGAAGATGTATGACGACAAGAATGGTGGTCAGATTACAGAATATGGAAAAGCTACATTTGGTCTTCATGGCGTAAAACACAATACTTTCATGGCACAGGCTGATGAGTATAGAAAAGAAATGGAAAAGATTGACGAACAGTTAAAATCTGATCCATTCAATCAGACACTCATTGACCGTAGAAGTGAATTACTTAAACTTCAGCAAGAGTCTATTACGTCTGCAAAGCAGGAAAAGGATGCGATTAAAGATTTAGTTGAAGATGGTATTAAATCTCAACTTGATGCGCTTCAAAAGTTGATTGATAAGTACACTGACTTACTTGATACCAACAAGGATATGTATGATTATCAGAAACAGTTAGCCGAAAAGCAGAAAGAAATATCTTCCATCGAGAAACAATTAGCTGCATATCAAGGAGATACTTCTGAAGAAGGTGCATCAAAAAGACAGCAGTTACAGAATGATTTGAATGATGCGAAACAAGATTTGGCTGAAACTCAATATGAACGTTCAATTGCAGATCAGAAGAAATTATTGGATGATTTATATGAACAGTATGAAGAAGTCCTTAATATGCGACTGGATAATATTGATGTTCTTGTATCTGATGTGATTGCAAATGTAAATTCTGAAGCTGGCACAATTAGAGATACATTAGAAGCAAAAGCTGATAGCGTTGGTTACACAATGACTGAAAGCATGAATACAATTTGGAATTCGGCAAATCAAGTTATTACCAATTATGGTACTAATTTCTTGTCTTCTATTACAGGAGTTCAGAATGCAATAAATGATTTGACGAATCTTATTAAACAAGCTGTTGATGCTTCTAATAAAAAAGCAAGTGCTAGTTCTAGTTCTCCAAGTACTAAGAAACCATCATCTTCCGCTCCTGCTTCACAACCTGCGAAACCTACTCCAAAACCTGCAACAACATCAAGTGGCGATGGTGTTCCGAATGTTGGAGATGCGGTTACATTTAACAGTGGTGCGTATTATTATAGTTCAGATGGATTGTCTCCTACTGGAACACAGATGCATGGACAGACAGTATACATTACTAAAATCAACAACGCATCTTGGGCGAAAAAGAAATATCATATTTCTAAGGATAAAAATGCAGCACATCCTCTTGGATGGGTTGATTTAAGTCAGATTAGTGGATATGAGAAAGGTATTAAGTCTGTTCCAAAAGATGAAATGGCAGTTGTCGGAGAGCATAAGAAACCTGAAACAATTGTACTTGATGATGGTTCTATTTTAACTCCGCTAAGTAAGAATTCATCTGTGTTTAATAACGATGCTCATGAAAACTTATGGAGTTTTGCAAACGATCCACAAAGATTCATTGAAAGCATGATTCAGAATCCACCGGAAGTTCCGAACATGTTTAATGAGTTTACTGCGAATCAGACATTTAACTTTGATGTTAAAGTAGACAATCCTGCTAATTATGCTGAATTCTATTCGGAAATGATGAGACGATTCCAAAAGGATGTTAAAGCAGAAAAAATTATTCAAGATATGACACTTGGACAGATTACTGGCAAGAGTAGCATGAGTAAATATAGACAAAGATTTTAAAAGTGAGACGGTGTGGTAATGCATCGTCTCTTTTGAGAAAGGATATAGTTGATATGGATTTAGACAAGAAACTTAAAATAATGGAAAATAGAAACACACTTTTAGAGAAAGAAAATAAAAAATTAAAAGAAGAACTTGCACAGAGAGGTTCATTAGATAAAAAATACAAGGAATTGGAAAAGTTAAAAGATAATTGGGAAAAGGAAATATCTGATATTCGAGCATTAAAAGAACAATATACTCGTCTGTTAGATGGAATGAAAAAACTGAAGAAATTTAGATAGAGGGAGAATTACGTGGAACAACAAGAAAAATTAAAATTGTCGTGCGTCAAAGAAAAGAAAATGCTTATTGCTTATGAAATATCACATACTGATATGACAATTACAAGCAAGTCAGTAAAGGCATTATGGCTTGAGTGGTATCCAGAGGATGCGACATACTTTGATATGTTACCGTACAAATGGGATACTTGTTACAATTGGATCAGCAAATATATTAATAAGCATGATTCGAAGTTTATATGTGAAGCAATTAAAAAGCAACGTATTCGCCAAAAAAGAGAGTTAAATAAAAAACTAAAGTATACGAATACGAATGCATATATCATCTTAATCAAATCTAATATTAAAAGAAATCAATTAGCAAAATATCTTTATGTTAATGGAACTGAAAAAAGAGTAGGTGATTTCGGCTCTATGGTTGCATATGTCAAAGGTTTAAAAGAAATTCCAAAAAAATAATTGAATAGAAATTAAATGAAGGCGGTGTAAATACCGTCTTTTTTAATGCAAAAAAATCCCGTGTAGTCCGGAATGAATAATAGACTGCACCTGCATGAGAAATAGGTTCATGTAGGTAAAAGAATGGAGGACATTTTGAGAAAAAATAAAAAAATAAAATATAATGGAACAAAAGTATGTAAAGTGTGCGGAAGAGAATTACCGATAGAGAACTATATAATGATTTATGGGAAAAATCGTTTACACACATGTAAAGAATGTACAAAGAAAAACAGAGAAAAATCACTCTATGAAAGTGCTTTACAGCAATATCTTTCTGATGAATCCATGCACTTCAAAAGGAAATATAAGAAAATTGATTCTTCAAGAATCTTGAGAAAGAATGAGTCAGGAATAGATTTGATTGCTAGAGATGAACGATTTGTAAAGTTGTTATATTACAAGGATACGTGGTATAGCAGTCATGGACGTGTAGTTGAATATAGAGATGGAAAATATAGAGTTCAGCGTGGAAGTAAAGATAAAAGAACTGGAAAAAGGATGTTTACACTTGAGAAGGAAAAATATGTTAAGCCTACCAAAATATTCAAGTATGTAAAACACAGGGTATCTGCGGAAGAATTAGCAGTAGAAACGTTTATCGTTAATTATGATAAGACGAATAACACAAGAATATGGCATCAATTGAACAACGAAAACGACTTGTATTATAAGAATTTGTATCCAGTTACGGAAAAACAATATGACCGATTGACAGAATTACAGAATGAATCTGTCTTTCCGTTATCTGAAGATCTTATAATGCAGGTAATAAATGCAGTAGAATACAAGCAAGATGGATGGAATCCGGCACACTATAAGAGAGGAATGTGCGGAATAGGGTACAGCGGAATGGCTGTTGGAGCAGAAGGTTATCATGAAAAATCATATATCAAGTGGAAGGACATGATGCAGAGATGTCATGATAAAGGAGTTCATAAAAAATATAAGCCGGAATATGCAGATAAATGTGTGTGTGAAGAGTGGCAGAATTATGCAAACTTCAAGCTCTGGTATGACGAGCATCACGTATCGGGCAATCAAATTGATTTAGATAAGGATATACTGAAGTCGGGAAATAAGGAGTATTCCCCGGAAACATGTGTATTGATTGAACACTATATTAATACAATATTTGAGCGTCATGCATCGGATAACATATACGAAAATGAAGATGGAAAATACTTTGTTGGAAGTAATAGAAAAAAAGTATATGAGACATATGATGAAGTGTTTGAATTTGCTTGTAACAAGAAAAAAGAGCGTATAGAAAAGGTCGCAGAAAAGAATCTTGGAAGAATACCAAAGTGTGCTTATGACGCAATGCTAAGATATGATGTTGAAGCATTGATAAGACGAGATGTTATAGCAGCATAATAATATCATAAGGAAAACTATTCTATGGAACTAGCAGCAGAGGGTTTTATTAACAGGTGTATTGGAAATGCTCCTTCCATATTTGTATCTATATGTTGTATAGTGTCACGAAGTTGTCACGTTTACGTTATTTGTTCTGAAAATCCTTTATTTAATGCGTTAGCCCTCCGGGGCACGTGGGTTCGAATCCCACCAACTCCGTTTGTATGTTTAGCATGTAGGTATCATTATAACGATAAGTAAAAGTAAGAAAAAAGCACTAACAGAAGAGATATCACTCTTCTGAAAGTGCTTTTTCGTTTTAAGAATGAGAAACAATATGCTTCTTGATTGCGTTGAAACTTTCCTCACTGATCACATGCTCCATACGGCATGCATCATCAGCTGCAACCTGTGGATCAACGCCGAGTCTTTCAAGCCAGGAAGAGAGAAGAGTGTGACGCTCATATATCATGTCAGCAATTGCCTGTCCGGATTCTGTCAATGTAATATAGCCCTCACGAGATACAATAATATGTTCGCTTTCTCTGAGTTTTTTCATTGCTACACTGACACTTGATTTCTTAAAGTTAAGCTCTGTTGCAATGTCGACGGCACGTACGACAGGAAGCTTCTTGCTTAACATGAGGATTGTCTCCAGATAATTTTCAGATGATTCATTTACATGCATAGGTAATGGCCTCCTCTATATAAATTATAATTTATCTGTATCACTATTTACAGTGAATTTTCATGTCTTTGCTTAGTATATCATAATTTATTCCCTACAGCAAATGATTTGCCAGACAAATTTTGATTCCCCAATTCCGATTTACACGGAACAGAAAAATTAAAAAAATATAAATTAGTCATTGACAACTAATAGAGATTAGCATATACTAACTTACGAACAGAAGAGAAAATGAAAAAAATTATCAATCTCAACTGTTTTTAATAATCTATATCAAATGAGAATGGATTCTAATATCATTTAAGAAAGAAGCGTGAGATTATGCCACTTACAATGGCCAACATTGGCGAAGCCAATACAATTAAAAGAGTAAGCGGAAATGATGAGACAAAGCGTTTTCTTGCGAATCTTGGATTTGTGCCCGGAGCAGAAGTGATTGTGCTATCTGCAATTGGCGGTAACGTTATTGTTAATATTAAAGATTCGAGAGTCGCAGTAAATGCCGATATGGCGCGCCATATTATGATCTGATCGAGACGCTGAAAAAGTGATGAGTAAAGTAGAAAGGAAGGAGTATGTGTTATGACTTTGGGTGATGCAAAAGTAGGAACTACTGTTGTAGTTACAAAAATCGAAGGAGACAGTGCTTACAAACGCCGTATTATGGATATGGGAATAACAAAAGGAAGTGAACTTTTTATCAGAAAAGTTGCACCACTTGGTGATCCGGTTGAAATTACAGTTCGTGGATATGAGCTTACTGTCAGAAAGGCAGATGCACAGTGTGTAGAGGTTAAATAAGCTTACAGATACAAAAAACCTGATGAGAGATTCTAGAATTTAAGGAGGTAAAGAGAGTAATGGCAATCACAATTGCACTTGCAGGAAACCCGAACTGTGGTAAGACAACACTGTTTAATGCTCTTACAGGAGCAAACCAGTATGTTGGTAACTGGCCGGGCGTAACGGTAGAGAAAAAAGAAGGTAAGATCAAGAATAAGAAGTATAAAAAGGAAGATGTTACAGTAACTGACCTTCCGGGAATCTATTCCCTTTCTCCATATACACTTGAGGAGGTTGTCAGCCGTGATTATGTTCTGAATGAGAATCCGGATGTAATCGTTGACCTTGTTGATGCAACAAACATTGAACGTAACCTGTATCTTACAACACAGCTTGTTGAGACAGGAGTACCGGTTGTAATCGCATTGAATATGTGCGATCTTCTTGCTAAGAGAGGTATTAAGATTGATGTCAAACGTCTTTCCATGCTGATCGGCTGCCCAATCGTTGAGATTTCAGCATTAAAGCAGAAAGGTCTGAATGAACTGATCGACGAAGCAATCAAAGTTGCGAAGCAGAAAGAAGTAAAACTTCCGGGAGAAATTTTCGCAAAAGACATTGAAGCTTCAGTAGAGAGTGTAAAAGAAATCCTTCCTGACACAATTACAGAAGATAAGAAAAGATGGTACGCTGTAAAGTTCCTTGAAAATGACAGCAAAGTTGTAGATCAGATTAAACTCTCAGGTGCAGCAAAAGCAGTTGTTGAAGACGAAAGAACAAAATTGGAGAAGAAACATGATGACGATATGGAAAGTATTGTAACTGACGGACGTTATCAGTTTATCCAGAAGATTGTCGGAACTACTGTTAAAAAAGCAAAAGAAAAATTGACAACATCGGATAAGATTGACCGTATCGTTACAAACCGAATCCTTGGTATTCCGATTTTCATCGCAGTTATGTGGCTTGTATATTACATATCTGTCACAACAGTCGGTACATTTGTAACAGACTGGACAAATGATACATTCGTTGTGGCAATCCAGGATGCAGTCGGAGGATTCCTTACAAATGTCGGAGCAAGTGACCTGATCAACGGACTTGTCGTAGATGGTATCATCGGCGGACTTGGAGCAGTACTTGGTTTCGTTCCACAGATGGCAATCCTGTTCCTCTTCCTTTCTATTCTTGAAGACTGCGGGTACATGGTACGTATCGCATTCGTTATGGACCGTGTGTTCAGACATTTTGGACTTTCAGGAAAGAGTTTCATTCCGCTTTTGATTTCTTCAGGATGTGGAATTCCTGGAATCATGGCTTCTAAGACAATTGAGCAGGATAATGACAGACGTCTTACAATCATGACAGCAACATTTATCCCATGTGGAGCAAAACTTCCGGTTATCGCTATGATGGGTGGAGTTATTGCCGGTGAAGTGGCAGGATATCAGGAGAGCTCCTTCATTGCACCATTGATGTACTTTGTAGGAATCGTTGCAGTACTTGTTTCTGCAATCATCCTGAAGAAAACAAAACCTTTCTCAGGAAAACCGGCTCCATTTGTAATGGAACTTCCACAGTACCATATTCCACAGGCTAAGACAGTTCTCCTTCATGTTTGGGAGAGACTGAAAGGATTTATCATCAAAGCCGGAACAATCCTGTTCCTTGCATGCGTAGTAATGTGGTTCCTTGGCGGATTCGGATTTACAGCAGATGGATTTGGACTTGTAGAAGACAGCGCAGACAGCTTGATGGCAGCAATCGGTGGAGTGATCGCCCCTCTGTTCGCACCACTTGGATTTGGAGAGTGGCAGCCTGTAGCAGCATCTATCTCAGGATTTACAGCGAAAGAAGCAATCGTTTCTACAATGGGAGTTCTTGCAAATGTGTCCGGAGATACAGAAGACGCAGTGACAGTAGCGCAGGGAGTTGCTTCCTGGTTCCCGTCAACAATTGCAGCATTTACATTCCTTCTGTTCAACCTGCTTGACTCACCTTGTCTTGCAGCAATCGCGACAATGGCACAGCAGATGCAGTCCAGAAAATGGTTCTGGTTTGCAATCCTGTTCCAGAATGTATTTGCTTATGTTGTTTGCCTGATCGTATACCAGGTAGGATCTTTCGTAACAGGCGGAGCATTTGGCGTAGGTACAGCAGTAGGATTTATCTTATTGATCTTCCTTCTGTTCATGCTCTTCAGACCAGATCCGTACAAAGATCAGAAAGTATACTCAAAACGTTCTGTGCAGGCAGCGTAATATGAGAGAAACAAGAACGTGAAAGCGTTCTTGAAAAATAGAGCTGGATGCAGGAAATGTATCCGGCTCTCTGTTATAATAAGAGAAAAAAGAGGTGTTGAAGACAATGATAGCAAATATTGTAATAATAACTTTAATTATCGGATATTGTATTTTTCTCATTTATAAAGCATATAAAAATCATAAAGAAGGAAAACATGTCGGATGCGCCGGATGTAGTGGCAATTGTGGCAGCTGCGGTGGATGTAGCACGGCAGCAGGAAAATCCCAATATACGAAGAAAAAGTAGAAGGTGATTAGAATGGGAAATTCGACTGGTTCTATGTTTTATGCGTTTGGCGCATTTCTTTTGATTTACCTTGTAGGTGTATCCATTTATCAGATTTATCTGTGGATTAAGAGATGGAGAGAAAACAGAGAAGAGAAAGAAGACTAAAAGAGGAAGCTCAAAATGGCAGATATTATTATTGTACTGATTGTAATTATATTGCTCGGACTGGCTCTGAAAGGATCAATCAAACATTTTAAAGGAGAAGGTCCTTGTTGCGGAGGAGGTTCTGGAAACAGTAAGAAACCGAAAACAAAATTTTTAGACGGACCGGTGATTGGCAGAAAGACGTTGAAGATTTCAGGAATGCATTGTGAGCATTGTGCAAATACCGTAACGAATGCATTAAATGGATTGGACGGCGTTACTGCAAAGGTGAGTTTGAAGGACAATAGTGCAGAAGTTTCCTATGATAGAGAAATTGATCTGACAGATTTAAAAAATGCAGTAAAAAATGCAGGATATGAGGTCACATCTGTCTCATAAGAGCAAAACTCTGTGAGATAGCGAAGCAACTGATGCAGCGAAGACCAGAAAGCAGGAGTGCCGTGAGTAAAAAAGAGCAGATTATTGAAAAACTAAAAGAAAACGGATGCCGAATCACAAAACAGCGTAAGATGCTGATCGATATCATTCTGGAAAATGAATGCTCAAGCTGTAAAGAAATCTTTTATAAGGCATCTCAGGAAGATGAAAATATTGGCGTGGCAACGGTCTACAGAATGATCAATGCATTAGAAGAAATCGGAGCAATCAACAGAAAAAATATGTATAAAGTTGATTGTGCGCAGGATTGCCCGGAAGAGGGAGGCTGTATTATCATGTTGGATGATGATACGATTTTTAAACTCACAGAAACAGGATGGAATAAGGTGGTTCGCGAAGGATTAAAACATTGCGGTTATGTAAAAGACCAAAAAGTAACATCGATTAAATTACCGGAGAATAAACGATAAAATTTATCGATAAATGCAGTTAGAATTGACTATCTGTATACTGGGTTGATATGATGTATAAAAAATTTAGGAGGTTTTATATAATGTGGGATATATTTAAATTGAAAAAAGTAGGAATCTTTGCAGGAGGTGTTCTTTTCGGAACAGCGGGAGTGAAAATTCTTGCGAGTGATGATGCAAAGAAAGTTTACACAAACTGTACAGCAGCAGTTTTAAGAGCAAAAGACTGTGTGATGAAGACAGCAACAACTGTTCAGGAGAATGCAGAGGATATCCTTGCAGAGGCTCAGCAGATCAATGAGTCACGTGCAGCAAAAGAGGCTGAGGCTGTCTACGAAGCAGAAGAAGCAGAAGAGACAGAAACTCAGGAAGAGAATACAGGTGCGCAGGATTTCAAAGAGGAAGAAGTTTAATTCTCTATGAAATTCATTGTAAAGCATGAGATCAATGGCCGCCTTCGTATCCATGTTGTCCAGAAAAGGATGACATATACGGAGGCGGATACTCTATCCTGGTTTCTCTCCAATCAGAAGAATGTAACAGACGTAAAAGTATATGAACGCACCGCAGATGCTGTGATCTGTTATGTTGGAACCCGGGAAGAGGTATTGAATTTATTAAAGGAATTTTCTTATGAAAATACAAAACTGCCGGAGCATGTCGCAGCAGGTTCAGGAAGAGAATTGAATGCTGTTTATCAGGAAAAGCTGGTCATGAAGACAGTTCTTCATTATGGAAGCAAGTTATTCCTTCCAATGCCGGTCCGTGCAGTGATTACATCTGTAAAATCAGTGAAATATATCTGGCACGGAATCCGTTGCCTGATGCATGGTAAGATAGAGGTTCCTGTCCTGGATGCTACAGCAATCAGCGTTTCCGTATTCCGTAGAGATTATGCTACAGCTGGATCTGTCATGTTCCTGCTTGGAATTGGTGAGATCATAGAAGAATGGACGCATAAAAAGTCTGTCGGAGATCTTGCGCGCAGTATGTCACTTAATGTCAATAAAGTGTGGCTGAAGAGAAATGAACAGGAGATTCTTGTAAAATCATCAGATATTGAGCCGGGAGACCATGTTGTGATCCGTATGGGAAATGTGATTCCTTTCGACGGGGAAGTGGTCGTTGGAGAGGGAATGATCAACCAGGCTTCTCTGACAGGCGAGTCATTACCTGTAAGAAGAAGCAAAGGACAGTCGGTTTTTGCCGGAACAGTACTGGAGGAAGGCGAGATAGAAGTCCTTGTCAAAGCTGTTTCAGGTTCAACGAGGTTTGAGAAAATTGTAACCATGATCGAGGATTCTGAAAAACTGAAGTCTTCTGTAGAAGGTAAGGCAGAACATCTTGCAGATAGACTTGTTCCATATACCTTACTGGGGACAGGTGCAGTTTGGCTCCTGACAAGAAATATTACGAAGACACTGTCCGTTTTGATGGTAGATTTCTCCTGTGCATTGAAGCTTGCGATGCCGATCACTGTACTTTCGGCAATCCGTGAGGCAGGCGAGAACAATATCACAGTAAAGGGTGGTAAGTTCTTAGAGGCCGTGGCCGATGCAGATACAATCGTTTTTGATAAGACAGGAACATTGACAAAGGCAACGCCGACAGTGAAAGAGATTGTTGCTTTCAGTGAATACTCAGAAAATGATCTGCTTCGTATTGCAGCATGTCTGGAAGAACATTTTCCTCATTCTATGGCAAAGGCCGTTGTAGATGCAGCGAAAGAAAGACATTTGTCTCATGAAGAAATGCACTCAAAGGTAGAATATGTTGTGGCACATGGAATCTCTTCCTCTATTGATGATAAAAAGGTTCTGATCGGAAGCAGTCATTTCATTTTCGAAGATGAAGGATGTACGATTCCATCCGAATATCAGGATAGATACGATTCATTAAAACCAGAATACTCTCATCTGTATTTGGCAATCGAGAAACAACTTGTTGCAGTTATCTGTATAGAAGATCCGCTTCGTGAAGAGGCAACAGAAATGGTTCGTGATCTGAAGAAAGCCGGTATCCGTAAAGTTGTTATGATGACAGGTGACAGTGAACGTACAGCGGCGGCAATTGCGAAACGTGTTGGTGTTGACGAATATTATGCAGAAGTTCTTCCGGAAGACAAAGCTAATTTTGTTGAGAAAGAGAAATCAGAAGGAAGAAAAGTGATCATGATCGGTGATGGAATCAACGATTCACCGGCTCTTTCGGCGTCGGATGCAGGAATTGCGATCAGTGATGGCGCTGAGATTGCAAGAGAGATTGCGGATATCACGATTGCAGCGGATGATCTGCGTGAAGTTGTGACGCTGAAACTTCTGGCAAATGCCATGATGAAGCGGATACATATGAATTACAGAAATATTGTCGGGATTAATTCAGGATTGATTTTGCTTGGCGTGACAGGAATTGTCCAGCCGACAGTATCTGCACTTTTGCACAATGCGTCTACATTAATGATAAGCCTTGGAAGTATGAAGAATCTGCTGGATGAAAATAAAAGAACAGAACTTGAGTAGTTACTGTGAACAGCAATCTTGAGTGAAACAACATAAAATAAAAAAGGCAAGAAAAAGAACTGCCGGGATTAACTTTTGTAGAGGTGGTATGCTCCCCGTCAAGAGGACAATAAAAAATAATAAATTTTTGTATCGTC
>OHNK01000502.1_pt1 | contig 25435 bp, 15 predicted proteins | sample 1569551 | NCBI WGS metagenome assembly OHNK01 (sample SAMEA3879518, study PRJEB24766) | human gut metagenome | biome: human-associated habitat; feature: feces | place: USA | collected 1985/1987 | reverse complement strand
TCCGTCCAGGACCGGATAAGGCGAGATGGATCACATTGGATGGAAAGCAGATCCCGTTCGGACCACAGCTTTTATTCGTGGCAGATCAGATGGAAGAATTGGTAATCTCCGCAGAAATCTGTGAAGACGTGTGGTCGCCGGTTCCGCCAAGTACACTTGCAGCAAGAGAAGGAGCAACTGTGATCGTAAATTGTTCCGCAAGTGATGAGACGATCGGTAAAGCATCTTATCGTGAAAGCCTGATCGAGGGACAGTCAGCGAGACTGATCTGCGGATACATTTATGCCAATGCCGGAGAGGGAGAGTCTACGACAGATCTGGTATTCGGAGGACATAATATTATTGCGGAGAACGGAACAACACTTGTGTCGAGTGATCGCTTCACAAATGAAGTGATTTATACAGAATTGGATGTGAAGCGCCTGTTAAGCGAGCGACGTAAGAATACAACATTCCAGACAGAAAAAGAAAGAATGCTGATCCGTATTCCATTTTCAATCCATGTGGAAGAGACGGAACTTACTAGAAAATTTGCTTCCAGACCGTTTGTTCCAAGTGTGATGGCAGAGAGAAATTTACGTTGTGAAGAGATTCTGACAATTCAGGCAATGGGACTGAAGAAACGTCTTGCACATGCACATGCAAAGAGTGCGGTTGTCGGAATATCCGGCGGACTGGATTCTACACTTGCGCTTCTTGTGTCCGCAAAGGCATTTGATGCACTTGGAATGGACCGCAGTGGAATTACAGCGGTAACAATGCCATGTTTTGGAACAACGGACAGAACTTATCAGAATGCATGTAAGATGTCACTGAAACTGGGAGCAACACTGCGTGAGATTCCGGTGGGGGCAGCAGTAGAGCAGCATTTTAAAGATATCGGACATGATCCGGAAGATCACAGTGTAACCTATGAAAATTCTCAGGCAAGAGAAAGAACACAGGTACTGATGGATGTTGCCAATCAGACCGGTGGAATTGTAATTGGTACAGGAGATATGTCTGAACTTGCTCTTGGATGGGCGACTTATAACGGAGACCATATGTCTATGTATGGAGTCAATGCGTCGGTTCCAAAGACACTGGTACGCCATCTTGTCCGTTATTATGCGGATACCTGTGGCGATAAAGAGTTGGAAGCAGTTCTTCTCGATGTTTTGGATACACCGGTTTCACCGGAACTTTTACCGCCGGAGGACGGAAAGATTTCCCAGAAGACGGAAGATCTGGTCGGACCATACGAATTACATGATTTTTATCTGTATCATATGCTCCGTCTTGGCTATGCCCCGGCAAAGATTTACCGTCTGGCGAAAGTTGCTTTTGCGGGAACTTATGATGATGAAACCATTTTGAAATGGTTAAAAACTTTTTACCGCAGATTTTTTGCACAGCAGTTCAAACGTTCCTGCCTGCCGGATGGACCGAAGACAGGAAGTGTTGCACTGTCACCGCGTGGGGATCTTCGAATGCCAAGTGACGCATGCGCGAATATTTGGTTGAAGGATTTGGAAGATATCTGCAATTAGAATTTAAGAATGTAATGAATGAGGACGGGAAAATTTCCCGTCCCTGTTATTGTTATAGAGATAAGTTATATTATAGAGATAAATTATTTTTGTCATACATTGCTGCATCTAATTTTAAATAGTCTTCTTGTGAAATAGAATATACATTATTAGAATCTTTTGTTACACTGATTTCGATAACCTGTTTTTCACCGTAAGTTATATTCTTCATGTTAGCAGAAACTTTGTCATATAAGATTTGGAAAGTCTGTTCAATAATTTCATCTTGAGAAGGAATTGTACCGCTTTCAGCCTGTGCAGTAACAAGTGTTTCAACTTCAGCCTGTGTAGCTTCTAACACACCTTCAAATACCTGAGCAGGTTCAATCTCAACTTCTACTGTGTAATTTTTATCTTTGCCTTCTTTTGCCTCTTTTACAGTGTATTTTGTATTTTTAAACAAGTCAATGAAAAGTTGCATATATTTTTCAGATAATTCTTCTGAAACACCAACAGCTGTTAACTGTTGTGTGGCAAGCTCTAAGTTTTGGTTATAGGTCTTTTCGGCATCTTCTTTTGTCTGCTTTGTGAGTTTTATATATTCATCAAACTCACCTTTGTACGTTGCGTCCAAACAGGCCTTTGTGTATCCAGATGCGTCAAATTTTTGAAAAGCAGCACATCCGGAAAGAGTTCCCATAATCAGTACCAATAAAGCTACAATCACATTTTTAAATTTTTTCATAAGTTATCCTCCTTATTTTTGGAAAAATTTTTTATAATTTTATCACAGAATTTTCACAATTACTAGTCATTTAATAAAAAAAATGTCGAAAAATAAAAGGAAACTAGTTAAAAACAAACAAATCTATAAATTTAGTTTTCGATAACGATTCAATGCCGCAAATATTTCTTGTCTGCGCGGAAGTGCCATGTTTGTGTTCGGTGCAATGCTGGAAAATCCGTTTTGGTCAAATGTTTGATACAGAGTATCTACTAATGTCTGCAAGTTCTTTTTTCCGTCAATTGCATTACTTTCTAAATGCTTGATGATGTATCCGAGCGCGGTTGTCTGTTCGGAGTCAGCAAGCTGCTCCACGTAGCGCAGATCAATCGTTTCCCGGTTGATCTGTACAGCATCTTTTCCAAGTGTCTTAACCTTGCATTTTCCCTGCGACCGAAATGCAGAATTTGGTTTTGGAATACGTTTATAATCCGGAATATCAGGAACAGCCAAATGGTCATAATCTGGCAATGGGAAGGCTTTTGCTTCCTGCTTGGCAAAGTCCGTGATGTTAAATGGCACATATTGATCCATCTGTAAAATCAAATCGGCAATATGAAAATAGGATCCAGAGCTTCCGGCTACGATGATGGATGAAATACCATATTGTTCAAAGAGCATTCGGGCACGCTCAATAAACGGTGTAATCGGCTCTTTGTTTCGATTGACAACGCGCTGCATCAATTCATCGCGGATCATAAAGTTTGTTGCACTGGTGTCTTCATCAATCAGAAACAGCGACGAACCGGTCTCCATCGCTTCGATGACATTGGCAGCCTGGGAAGTACTTCCACTGGCGTCTTCAGTATAAAAAGAGACAGTATCTTTACCATTTGGCAGATTGTTGATAAACATGGAAATATCTGTGTGTTTGATACTGCGACCGTCTTCTGCGCGGAGTTTTACGGCAGTGTCATCTGTGATAACGTACTCTCTGCCGTCATCTGCAATATGATTATAGACACCGAGTTCTAAAGCGTTGAGCAATGTTGATTTTCCATGATACCCGCCACCTACAATCAATGTGATTCCTTTTGGAATCCCCATTCCGATAAGCTCACCCTTATGTGGAAGAGACATCGTAACTTCAAGAGAAGCAGGAGAAGAAAAAGGCACGGCATCTTTCAGCGGACGTGGTGAAATGCCGGATTCTCTTGGAAGAACCGATCCGTTTGCGACAAAAGCTACGAGGTTTCGTCTTTTTAGCTCGTGACGAATGTATGCCTGATCTTCTGCAAGATCATGGATCTGCTGTAATTTCTGGTGGTTCAATTTTGCATAAAATAAGGTGTTATACACGCAGTCAGGAAGAAAATCAAATAAGATCCGAATGAGTTCCTGTGCATTGATCGTTCGTCCGTTTGCCGGAAATCCAATTTCCATTCGAAGTACAATATCTCCGTTTTTGGGATGGGTTGTGCAGGCGGTACGCTCTAAAATTTCCTGCCTGCATTGGCTGATGGACAATAACCCACTTTTTCCGGAACCCTTTGCCTTAAAATTATAACGGTCAATCCCCTGGTGAAATTTGCGGGTCAGATAATCTTGAAGAGCGATCCTTTTTTCGTAACTGTCATACAGTATAGAAGGAAAACGAGCATCTTTTCCGAGAACACGGATGCTCACTTTGGATGGGGAGGCAAAAGGGTCTCCCTGCACGTGGTCGATTGAGAGCACATAGCGGTCAAACTGATAGATACCTTTTGTTTCTTTGTAAGCTGGATAGCTTTTGCGGTGTATTCGATTTAATAAAGTCTGCAAGGCTGCAGAAGACTGTATAGCCATAATAAAAATCCTTCTTTCTTTTTGAAATACATTTATTTTATCAGAGAATAAGAAACGTTTCTAGCTTTTGTTGTATTATTTGTTTTTTTTCTGTTGACAAATGAGTGGAATGAGACTATGATAAAGGCACTCGTCTAAGAGCAATTCAATTATTCAAAAGGGATGATCATCCCAAGTATCCAAAACGAGAACAATTTGCATATTAGGAAGGAGGATCGTGTAAGGGAAACTATATTAACAGAAAAATTCAAGATTGGAGGAAAAAGTTTGAAAAAAATAAAACAGCTTTTTTCGTTCGTCTTAATCTGCGCGACGGTTCTTGGCACGCTGAGTGTTTATGCACAGGAGCCAAAAGATCCTCCTTCTGTGGAAGAAAAACTTCAGATGGCAGAGGACATACGGGAAATTTTGCGGGAAGTAGGAGTTGGTACCGTGGAAGGATACGAGGAAATTCCAAGAGCAGAATTTGCGGCTAAAAGCACTATTTATGCGCAGGTATTGGAGGCGAATGTAGGTGCAATTGATATTGTGGATTACAATCAGACTGCGCCGGATGGCACTCCGTGGGTGATTTTAGAGCACTGGAACGAGGGGAGATTGGGAACAAGCAATGGGGAAGAATTATATTGCGCGAATCCGACAGTTTCCTTTCGGGCAGGCTACAAAACGGCGGTCGATGCTGCAAAATATTATAACAAAGCTACGATTCAGATGATTGCGGCAATGTTTTATTACTATGATCATTATGCATGCAGTGGAATTAACAGTAACTACGATTATCTGTTTAAGCAGTGCGCGGTCTGGTGGGTGTTGAATGAGGCACATCATTGGTATGGAAACGTGGTGATAGAGACCGGAAATAATGTGAAGTGTAATTTGGGACACTGGCTTGCAACACACAAAAGTGAGTATATGGCAAATGGAATGGCATGGGCCAGAAAAAATTATCAGTATTTTCAGGATGCATACGGAATAATGTATGAGGGTGCAGGACAACCGCTGAGTAAGTGGGGAGGCACGTACAAGCCGTTCGGCACGGTTCGATTAAAAAAAGAGTCTGCGAATCCTTCTGTGACAACTCAGAATGGAAATTATTCACTTGAAGGAGCAGAATTTGGAGTGTATAAAGAGGCTTCGTTTTCCGGATCATCCAGAGTAGGTGTGCTTAAAACAGATGCAAAAGGGGACTCAAATGTACTTTCATTGCAGGCGGGGACCTATTTTGTGAAAGAAATCAAGGCGCCAAAAGGGTACGCGCTAAATCCGGAGACGAAAACAGTGACAATATCTTCCGGGCGTGAAAGTAAGGTAATGTTTGAAGATGTTCCACAACTTTGCACAATTGAGATATTACTGAGAAAAACGGACGCGGACACTGGAGAAAATAAGCCGCAGGGAGCAGCCACATTTCGTGGAGCAAGATTCACTGTAAAATATTATGACGGACTATGGGAAGAAGATACAGATCCGGAAAAGTTAGGTAAGACAGCGAAACGGACATGGGTATTTGAGACGGATGAAGACGGACAATGTTCTTATGGAAAGAAACATCTCGTATCAGGAGATGCGTTATATGTGGATCTGAATGGTCGACCGGCTGTGCCGATTGGGACGATTACGATTCAGGAGACAAAAGCGCCGGAAGGATATTTGCTCAATCCGGAACTGTTTGTAAGACAGATTACGGCAAAAGGAAATACAGAGTCCGTGGATACTTACAATACACTGGGTGTACCGGAGCGCATTTTAAAACTGGATTTGATCAAAAGACAGGAAGGCTTAGACGTCCCGATTCCGGGAGTGAAATTTGAACATGAAAGTCCAGATGGGAAGAAGGAAACGATAGAGACGGATCAAAATGGAGAATTGACACTGAAAGGACTACAGTATGGAACGCATAAAATTCAAGAGATATCTGTAATGGAGGGCTATCTGCTAAATGGAAATGTAATTGAATTCTATGTTGCACAAGACAATCAGATCAGTATCACATCCAAGATAGATGATACGCTGGGAAAAGCAGAGATTCAGGTGACAGATAAAGGAAATATAATTGTGACCATGGAAGATCCTCTGGCACCGTTTCGACTTTTGATCCACAAAGAGAATCAGAAAGGGAAACGCCTCGAAGGAGCAGAGTTTACACTGTATGCAGAGAAGACGTGTGAAAATGTTGTGATGAGAGGAGAGATAGGTACTGATGGGGTATTGGAGTTAAGAAATTTGGAAGTTGGAAAACGATACTATATGAAGGAGACCAAGGCGCCGGAAGGATATCGTATCCCAGTTGATCTGTTTGGAAATCCACTGGTGTATGAACTGTGGGTAGAGAGTATTCCGGCAAAAGATACGTTTCTGTTTTATGTAAATGGAAAAGCCTATGATGCATCTGATTCGGACGGTATGTTTTCGGTAGGCGGAACAAAAGCGGACAGGGAGACGCATGTCACGGTAATCAATGAAACGGGTATGAAACTTCCGGATACAGGATCTAAATGGATGCTTCTAATGCTGGCAGCAGGAGGAATCTTATGCTTAATTGCAGGCAGACAACAGAAAAGAAAAAAGATAAGGAGAATAAGACGATGAAAAATAGAATGATGAAAACGGTGTGTGTATCGGTTTGCGCGGCAATATTTTTGATGTCTGAACAGGCTGCATTGGCGGAAGTGTCGGCAGCATGGGAGACAGAAACCAAGAACCTGAATCCAGTCGAAACACCAGGTGGAATAGCAGATTTTAAAAGAGGAGATGCGAGTATTACAATTCGAGGAAACAGCGGTCAGCCTCTCCAGGGAAAGAAATTTCATGTATATCAGATTTTCCATGCGGAAAATGCAGCAGGCGGAGAATCCATACAATATACACTCAATCCAAACTATGAGAAGCCGGTAAAGAAAGTAGTCGGCGAAGCAATTGGCAAAGACGCAGAACAGGTGACAGAGTATGAGGTGATTGATCATATCCAATCTCTAAATCAAAATCAGGTAGAGGGGGCAAATGAAGAGCAGCCATTGGAAGGCAGTTATAGTTCCTATCGGTATTTTGTGGAAAAATTGCGAGATCAAATCGCAAAAGATCAGGCAGAGCCTGATGTGGTTAGGGTAACAGAGACAAGGAAGGACAATTCGATTGTAATTGGAGGTCTGGATTATGGATATTATGTGACGGATGAAGTGAGTAATGTAGATGGAACCCATGCATCGTCTTCACTTTGTATTGTGACAACAGCGAATCCGGATGCGGATATGAATGTGAAGTCAGACTATCCAAGTGTGACGAAAAAGATACAGGAAGATGATTATAAAGAGATGATTGGAAATGACGGTTGGAATGATATTGCCGATTATGAAATCGGACAGACTGTTCCATATAAATACGAGTCCCGGGTTCCAAACATCAATGGGTACGACACCTATTACTATGCATGGCATGACTGTATGGATGAAGCATTGACATTTCATGAGGATTCTGTCGCAATTACAATTTATGAAACATCCGGTTCACAGTCAAAGTATTATACTCTGAGAAAAGATGAATTTCAAGTGTCCACAAATCTGGGAGATGATGAGACATTTCGAGTGGCAATCAATGATTTGAAAGCGATCGTAGACAGAGAATTTGATCGAAAAAATGAAGTGGATGAAAATGTGTATGGGCAGAAAGTGGTTTTGACGTATGAGGCTACTTTGAATGAAAAAGCAGCACAAGATACCGGGCGACCTGGATTTGAAAATGATGTGCGTCTGGAATTTTCAAACAATCCGGATTCGAATGGCGAGGGAAGTACCGGATATACACCGTGGGATACGGTTGTCTGTTTTACATACAAATTAAATGGATTGAAAACCAATAATCACGGAGCAAAATTGGAAGGAGCAAAATTTCGATTATATTCAGATAAGGACTTAAAAAATGAGGTGTATATAAAGAAAATAGAAGATGGGTATTGCGTGATTAACCGTGATTTTTCGGGAAATTCTGTTCCGGAAGAGGCTGTTGAGATGGAATCAGATTCAAATGGTAATTTTATAATTTTTGGTTTGGATAGCGGCACATATTATCTGAAAGAGACATCAGCGCCTACGGGGTACCGTCCGATCTTAGATCCGATTGTACTGAAGCTTAAGGCTGTTTTTACGGAAGAAAGAAACAGCTATATCAAAGGAGAGGGAGGTACGGATAAAATTTTGCAGAAATTAGAGGCAAATGTATATATGAAGGAATTTTTAAATGGTGACTTTGAAGAGCGTAATATAGAACTTGTAACGGATAGTGAAAGTGGATCTGCAAATTTAAATGTCATTAATACAGTAGGAAAGAAATTGCCGGTGACAGGATCATCAGCTATGCTTCTTTTGGTTGGAGCCGGAAGTCTTCTTTTGAGTGGTTTTACAGTTTGCCTGCACAGAAAATATGGAGGACAAAAAAAGTAGCAGATTCAGGAGATGAAATATGAAGCGAAAAGTAATGACCATACTTTGCTTTATAACCGGATTTCTATTGTGCTCATATCCGCTTGTGAGTAATCGTATTGAGCAAGAGAGGCAGCAAAAGGTGATCACCACTTATGAAAATGGGTTGGAGAAAACGAAAGATATGGAATCCGTGTGGCGAGAAGCACAAAAATATAATGAGATGTTACAGCAGATACATGGGAAAATAGTGGCTGGAATGATGGAGAAGACACTTCGTGAGGAACATTATGAAACACTTTTGAATGTGTCGAAGACCGGAGTGATGGGAGTTATTGTAATACCAAAAATCAGTGTGAAGTTACCGATTTATCATGGGACGGAGGAAGATGTTCTGGCTGTTGGGGCAGGTCATATGGAAGGTAGTGCACTTCCGGTTGGAGGAGAGAATACAAGATGTGTGATTACGGGGCATAGGGGACTTCCAAATTCAAAGTTGTTTACAAGGCTGGATGAATTGAAGAAAGAAGATTTATTCTTTTTGGATGTTTGTGGAAGAACACTTGCTTATGAGGTGTCGAAAATAGAAGTAATCGAACCAGAAATCACAGAGGTTTTGGAACCGGAAAAAGGAGAAGATTTAGTGTCTCTGATTACGTGCACTCCATATGGGTTAAACACACATCGTCTGGTAGTAACCGGAAAAAGAGTGCCTTATCGGGAGAGTGAAAGGAAGAACTTGCCAAAGAAGGTTCCGTCTATACGAGAACTGTTCTTTGACGGACTTCCGGCCGCATTTCTTGTGTCTGTTTTTGTACCGAAAAAACGAAACAGGAGGAATGTTGTTCCTGATGATTAGTTTTTTGACAGTGGGAGCATGGAAGAATGTAGAAGCAGCGAGAGGAGAAAGTCCTTTCATTCCGGAAGAAGAGTATAAAAAAGAGTTAGGGAAATATGGAAATATTCATATCAGCTTAACAGATGGGAAAAAGGGAACGAAAAAAGAAGGAGTAGAATTTTCCTATATAAAAGTAGCAGACTGGAAGGATGGAAGTTATGAATTGACAGAGCAGTTTGAGGCATCTAAAGTGGATTTGAATCAAATTGAAACAGCTGAGCAGTTAGAAGAGGCAGCTGAAAAATTAAAAGCATTCTCCGGTAAAAGAAGTGCAAAGGTCAGGGCAGACAAAAACGGTGAAATAGAGCTAAAGAATTTAGAGACGGGAGTATATTTATTTGTGGCGGAAGAGACAAAAGAGTATGATCGGATTACTCCGTTTCTGATTGCGCTGCCGACGTGGAATGCGGAAAGCAGAGAAATGTCATATGAAGTCGAAGTGATCCCAAAACATATCCCGATTGTGGAAAAGCAGGAAGCAAAGCCGGTTGAAACAGGAGATGCAATGCAAAAAACTTGGTATGGTATAGGTTTATTATCTTTGGGAATCGTAGTGATTTTATGCATGCAGAACATTTGGAAAAAACAAAAATAGGTTAATATCGCACCTTGTCACATCCTTTTTGAATATGATAGAATATCAGACAGAACAGGAAAAGGAGGGCATCCAAATGGGAATGACGATGACGCAGAAGATTCTTGCCGCGCATGCAGGACTGGAATCTGTAACTGCAGGACAATTGATTGAAGCCAAATTAGATGTGGTTATGGCAAATGATATTACAGGACCGATGGCGGTTCCGGTGTTTTATCAGATGGCAGATAAAGTGTTTGACAAAGATAAGGTAGTGCTGGTACCGGATCATTTTACGCCGAATAAAGATATTAAATCAGCAGAAAATTCAAAATCAATCCGTGAGTTTTCAAAATGTCAGTGCCTGACACATTATTTTGAAATCGGGCAAATGGGGATTGAACATGCGATTCTGCCAGAAAAAGGAATTGTAGTTGCAGGTGAATGTATCATCGGTGCGGATTCTCATACCTGCACATATGGCGCACTTGGAGCGTTTTCTACAGGAGTAGGTACGACGGATATTGCAACCGGTATGGCAACAGGAGAATTGTGGTTTAAAGTGCCAAGTGCAATCAAGTTTGTGCTCACCGGAAAGCCGGGGAAATATGTCAGCGGAAAAGATATTATCTTACATATTATAGGAAAAATCGGAGTTGATGGAGCACTGTACAAATCGATGGAATTTGTAGGAGATGGTATTGCGAATCTTTCTATGGATGACCGTTTTACAATGGCAAATATGGCGATTGAAGCCGGTGCTAAAAATGGTATTTTCATCGTAGATGAAAAAGCGGAAGCTTACATGAAAGAACATTCCGAGAAAGAGTATAAGGTTTATACTGCTGATGAGGATGCCGAATATGACGAAGTGGTGGAGATTGATTTGTCAAAGGTGAGACCAACAGTAGCATTTCCGCATTTGCCGGGCAATGCAAAGACAATTGACGAAGTAGAGGAGATGGAACCGATTAAGATCGATCAGGTAGTGATCGGCTCTTGTACGAACGGAAGAATGGAAGATATGCGCAGAGCGGCAGCGGTTTTGAAGGGACATAAAGTACATCCGGATGTGCGTGTGATGGTAATTCCGGCAACACAAAAGATTTATTTACAATGTATTGAGGAAGGGCTTGTGACAACATTTATTGAGTCGGGCTGTGCATTTAATACTCCGAGCTGCGGACCTTGTATGGGAGGTCATATGGGAGTTATGGCAGCAGGTGAGAAATGTGTATCTACAACGAACCGTAACTTCGTGGGAAGAATGGGACATGTAGATTCACTTATTTATCTGGCATCTCCGGAAGTTGCGGCGGCAAGTGCGATTGCGGGATGCATTGCCAATCCAGAGAAAGTAGGTGATAAGTAATGAAAGCATTAGGACACGTATTCAAATATGGAGACAACGTAGATACCGATGTAATCATTCCGGCAAGATACTTGAATTCTTTTGACGGAAAAGAATTAGCAAGCCATGCGATGGTAGATATCGATCCGGAATTTGCAAAAAAAGTAAAACCGGGTGATATGATTGTTGCAAATAAAAATTTTGGATGTGGTTCTTCAAGAGAACATGCACCGCTTTGCCTGAAAGAAGCGGGCGTAAGCTGTGTGATTGCAGAGACATTTGCCAGAATCTTTTATCGAAATGCAATCAATATCGGACTCCCGATTATCGAATGTCCCGAAGCAGCGAATGGTATTGAAGCAGGAGACGAAGTAGAAGTGGATTTTGACAGCGGAAAGATTTATAACCGAACAAAGGGAACAGAGTTTCAGGGACAACCGTTTCCGGAATTTATGCAGAAACTAATCGCAGCAGGCGGATTGGTGAATTATACAAATAGCAAGAAAAAATAACAGAAAAGATACCCCGGCATAGTTTTTTTGTGCCGGGGTATTTGATTGCAGGAGAAATATATGATACAATAAGGCAACTTTACGAAAATGAGGAGGAAAAGAATGAATCAAGTAGAGAACAAAGGAAGGGCAATTGCCCTGCTCCCTATTGGAGTATTTCTGGTAATCTTTTTGGGTTCCGGTATTGTAACAGGAGATTTTTATGCGATGCCTGCAATCGTAGCTTTTTTGATCGCGTTGGCAGTAGCGTTTATGCAGAACAAACAGTTGTCATTTGCTGAGAAATTGTCAGTGATTTCAAAAGGCGTAGGGGATGAGAATATTATTACGATGAGTCTTATTTTTCTATGCGCCGGTGGATTTTCCGGAGCCGTGACGGCAGCAGGCGGAGTGGAAAGTACGGTTAATTTTGGCCTTTCTGTGCTTCCGTCTAATGTTGCAGTTGCAGGTCTTTTTGTCATCGGCTGCTTTATTTCAGTTTCTATGGGAACATCTATGGGGACGATTGCGGCACTCGCACCGATTGCTGTGGGAATCAGTGAAAAGACGGGATATGAGATGGCGATTTGCATTGGAGCAGTTGTGTGTGGCGCAATGTTTGGTGACAACTTATCTATGATTTCAGATACTACGATTGCAGCTGTAAAGACACAGGGCTGTGAGATGAAAGATAAGTTCAAAGCGAACTTCTTTATCGTTCTTCCAGCAGCAATTATTACAGTTTTAATCTTCTGGCTGGCAACAAGAAATATGAGCTTCCAGCTTGAAGAGAATCTTAATTACAGCCTTTGGGAAGTTCTTCCGTATATGGTAGTTCTTCTTGGAGCACTTATTGGAATTAATGTATTTGTTGTATTGATCAGTGGAATTGTGATTTCCCTGATTGTAGGCGTAAGCATGGGACATATTGCACTTTCTGAGATGTTCCAGGTGGTAGGAAGTGGTGTAACATCAATGTATGATATCACAGTTATTTCTATCATCGTAGCATGTATCGTATCACTGGTTAAAGAGCATGGTGGAATTCAGTTCATTCTGAATTTGATCAAGAGCAAGATCAATGGAAGAAGAGGAGCAGAGTTCGGAATTGCACTTCTTGCGCTTTTTGTTGATGCATGTACAGCGAATAATACAGTTGCAATTGTTATGACAGGACCAATCGCGAAAGAGATTAGCGAAGAGTTTGACGTAGATCCAAGAAGATCTGCTTCCCTTCTCGATATGTTTACATCCGTTGGACAGGGAATCATTCCTTACGGAGCACAGCTTCTCTCAGCAGCAACATTGACCGGACTGACACCGCTTCAGATTATTCCAAATCTGTATTATCCGCTTCTGATGGGAGTTTGCGGAATTTTGGCAATTATTTTCCTTCCACAGAGCAGAAAGACTACAACAAATTAAAGTGGTAACTTTAAAAAGTAAAAGTGATATATTTCCTTGTGGTATAAGAAAAGTTGTGTTATACTTGCAGACAAGAGTGATTTTCACTGGAAACTATAAGTAAGAAATCAAAATAAAAGAGGGATGTAAGGATGAATCTATTATACAAAAGCACCAGAAATTCAGACAAGACTGTTACAGCTTCACAGGCCATCTTAAAGGGACTGGCTGATGACGGAGGACTGTTCGTTCCTGTATCCGTTCCGAAGCTGGATGTAACAATGGATGAACTTAAAGACATGTCTTATCAGGAGACAGCTTATGCGGTTATGAAACAGTTCTTCACAGATTTTACAGAAGAAGAGCTGAGACATTGCATCAACAGTGCTTACGATTCAAAATTTGATACAGAAGTGATCGCACCGCTTGTAAAGGTGGGAGATACTTATCATCTGGAACTGTTCCATGGAGCAACGATCGCATTTAAGGATATGGCACTTTCCATCCTGCCGCATCTGATGATCACTTCCGCAAGAAAGAACCAGGTGAAGAATGATATTGTGATCCTGACAGCAACTTCCGGAGATACAGGTAAGGCTGCACTTGCAGGTTTTGCAGATGTTCCGGGAACAAAGATCATCGTGTTCTATCCAAAGGGAGGCGTAAGCCACGTTCAGGAATTACAGATGGTGACACAGAAGGGAGAGAATACTTCTGTTGTAGCGATCCACGGTAACTTTGATAACGCACAGAGTGGTGTGAAGGCAATCTTCGAGGACAAGGAGCTGGCAGCAGAATTAGATGCGAAGGGATATCAGTTCTCTTCAGCAAACTCCATCAATATCGGCCGTCTTGTACCACAGGTTGTTTATTATGTATATGCTTATGCTAAACTGCTTGAGAATGAAGAGATTCAGGCTGGCGAGGAGATCAATGTCACAGTTCCGACAGGAAACTTTGGAAATATCCTTGCTGCATACTATGCAAAGCAGATGGGTGTGCCGATCGCAAAACTGATCTGTGCTTCCAATGATAACAAGGTTCTCTTTGATTTCTTCCAGACAGGTGTTTATGATAGAAACAGAGAGTTTATCCTGACATCTTCGCCATCTATGGACATTCTGATCTCCAGTAACCTGGAGCGTCTGATTTACACGATTGCAGGACAGGATGCACAGAAGGATGCAGAGCTCATGACACAGCTGAAGGAAAAAGGGGTGTATGAGATCACAGCTGAGATGAAGGAAGGGCTGAAAGACTTTGTCGGAGGATTTGCGACAGAAGAAGAAGTAAAAGAGACGATCCATGACACATATAAGAAGACAGGATATGTAATGGATACTCATACTGCAGTTGCTGCACATGTATGTGCACAGTATCGTAAAGATACACAGGATGAGAAGAAGTGTCTGGTTGCTTCAACAGCAAGTCCGTACAAGTTCGTACGCAACGTTATGACAGCAATTGATCCAAAGTATGATGAGATGGAAGATTTCGCACTGATCGATGAGCTTGAGAAAGTATCAGGCTTCCCGATTCCAAATGCAATCAAAGAAATCCGTGATGCAGAGGTTCGTCATACAACAGAGTGTGACGCAGATCAGATGAAAGAGACAGTAAAAAATATTCTTGGGGTGTAAAAAATGGATAACAGCATGTGGGGATTTATAGGTATTTTCGTTCTATGTTGTGGAATTTACGCATTGTATTCCTTTGTTATAATGAAGGTAAAGGGTGAGATCAATGCATCAATTCTTCTGGGAAAAGATTATACTTATAAAAAATGTAAGGACAAAGAGGCTTATATTGCAAAGACCGCACCGGCACTTTTTGCCTTTGGACTGGTATCTGTGATCTATGGAGTGATCGATGTGATTCACTGTTATGTTCATACAATGACAATAGTAGATACAGTTGCAATGATTATTTTCCTTATTGTATTGATCTGGTTCGGTGTTTATACAAGAAATCTCAGAAACAGATATTATTAAAAATGTCAGTTCCGTTTCTTTTGGCTGACAGAAACTATGAGAAACACGCTCCGCGAGTTTCTCAAGTTATCGCGGCAGTCGACAAGGTCTCGTGCAAGCACGGACTTTGGCTCGTTGCTCGCGTAAATGCAAAAATCCACATATTTACAGTTGTAAAAATGATGTGGATAGAGTATAATAGCAATAGGTTAAGAAAGAAGAAAAACCTGAAATGTGCGAGAACCCTGATATTTTGAACCTACATTATTTAAAAAGGGATTCCGATAAGACTGAGTAATATGCCAGGCCTCCGTTTTTGCAGTGGACGGCAGAAAAGCAGGATGAGGTTGCCCACCTAGCTGTGGCTAGGACTCAAAATACAGGGAACGGCATTTTGGGGATTAGACAAAAGATAAAGTTAAGGGACAGCTGAAGAGATTCGGCTGTCTTTCTTTTTTGCTTGAATATTGAGAATAGTTATGGTATTATCCATGAAGTAACAATTTCGTGACGGCTGAGAAGAAACATAAGCTGTCCTGAGTATTTAACCTGGGGAGTTAAAGAAAATGGAGAAATTTAATAAGATAAAAGAGCGCGGATTGCGAATTGCAGCTACCGTGAGTTCGCATCATACGGGAGCTTTCGCAGCACAGGCGGCATATTTCTTTGTGCTTTCATTGATTCCTATCTTTATGTTGCTTTTAACAATGGTACAATTTACACCAGTGACGAAAGCGGATGTGATGGAGGCTGTACTTCCAGTATTTCCATCCACAGTCAGCCCAATGATTGAAAGCATTGTGAATCAGGTATATATGACTTCCGGTACGATCATTCCTTTGACAATCCTTGTGGCTTTGTGGTCAGCGGGAAAAGGAGTACTTTCTGTAACATATGGATTGAACTGTATTTATCAAAACACAGAGACGAGAAATTATTTTTACCTTCGCGCAAGAGCATGTATGTATACTTTTTTGTTCCTTGTGGCAATCATGCTCTCATTGGTGCTTTCCGTATTCGGCAACAGTATTAGTGTTGTAGTTTATGAACATGCACCGCTTATAAGTAAAGCAATTCATAAGATTATACAGTTGAGGATTTATTTCACACTTCCACTTCTGACTTTCTTCTGGGATTTGGTGTACAAGTATCTTCCAAACCGTGGCGCGGAAGGAAAGACGACTCTACGGAAACAATTGCCGGGTGCATTCTTTACAGCGTGCGGCTGGATGGTACTGTCCTTTATCTTTTCTGTTTATTTGGATATCTTTAAAGGATTTACCAATATGTATGGAAGCTTTACAACAATCATTCTTGTTATGTTGTGGTTATATGCGTGTATGTATATTATTCTGCTTGGGGGAGAAATCAATGCAATTTTAGAAGGAGTTAAAAGCAGAAAATAAGAAAAACACAAACTATTATAGGAGTTCATTTAGACTTGACAAAAAGAAATGCTGTGTTAAAATAATTAAGGTAAATTCACTTAGAATATAAAAAGTTTATTAGATTTGAAAAGCGAAGATCGTGCACAGTAGAGACCTGTTTTCTTGCAGAGAGAGAGAATCATCGGCTGAAAGTTCTCTTAAGTTCAGATAGCGATTGAAATTCACACGTGAGCTGCATTTTTGAAAGGAAACATCTAAGGGACAGTCAGGAGAACGGATATGTCCGGATGTGAAAAAGTAGAGAATGCCGTATGTTGTACGTTACACAATTTAGAGTGCCTGTAGATGGATTACAGGAATCAGGGTGGTACCGCGAGTGATTCAGACCTCGTCCCTTTTGGGATGAGGTCTTTCTTTATGAAAATATTCGTCCCTGATAAGTGAGTTAAGAAAGGAGAAAACGATGAAAGAAAGACTGGAACAGATTAAAGCGGAAGCAGTCGCAAGAATTCAGGAGGCTGACGTTCCGGAGAAACTCAATGATGTGCGTGTAAAGTTTCTTGGTAAAAAGGGTGAACTGACAGCCGTATTAAAAGGAATGAAAGATGTTGCACCGGAGGAACGTCCGAAGGTTGGACAGCTTGTGAATGATACAAGAGCAGCAATTGAGGAACTCTTAGAGGAATCTAAGACAAGAATGGAGAAAGCGATCCGTGAAGAGAAGCTGAAAGCAGAAGTAATCGATGTTACACTTCCATCTAAGAAGAACAGTGTAGGACATAGACATCCGAACACAATCGCACTGGAAGAAGTAGAGCGTATCTTCGTAGGCATGGGATATGAAGTTGTAGAAGGACCGGAAGTTGAGTATGATCTGTACAACTTTGAGAAGCTGAACATTCCGGCAGATCATCCGGCAAAGGATGAGCAGGATACTTTCTATATTAATAAAGATATTGTACTTCGTACACAGACATCTCCGGTACAGGCCCGTGTGATGGAGCAGGGAAAACTTCCGATTCGTATGATCGCACCGGGACGTGTATTCCGTTCTGACGAAGTAGATGCAACACATTCACCATCCTTCCATCAGATCGAGGGTCTTGTGATCGACAAGAACATTTCCTTCGCTGACCTGAAAGGAACACTTGAAGTATTTGCAAAAGAGCTGTTTGGACCGGACACAAAGACAAAATTCCGTCCACATCATTTCCCATTTACAGAGCCAAGTGCTGAGGTGGATGTAAGCTGCTTTAAGTGTGGCGGCAAGGGATGTCGTTTCTGTAAAGGATCAGGCTGGATCGAGATTCTTGGATGTGGTATGGTTCATCCACATGTTCTCGAGATGTGCGGAATTGATCCGGAAGAGTACAACGGATTCGCATTCGGTGTAGGACTTGAGCGTATCGCTCTTCTGAAATACGAAATCGACGATATGCGTTTATTATACGAGAACGACATTAGATTTTTGAAACAGTTCTAGTGAGAACAGCAGAAAAACAAGCACGAGCGAAGTGAGTATTTGTTTTTCTGTTCGAACGGCGCGATAAAATCTTCAAGCGGCGCGAATGCGGCGCGGCAACGGCGCAGAGCCGTTGGATTTTAGAGCCTCCCTTTTGAACAGAACAAAAATAGAAATAAGGAGATATAAAATGGATACTTCATTATCATGGATCAAAGCGTATGTCCCGGATCTTGACGTGACAGCGCAGGAATATACAGATGCAATGACTCTGACAGGAACAAAGGTTGAAGGATTCGAGGAGCTGGATGCAGACCTTGACAAGATCGTTGTGGGTCAGATTGAGAAAATTGAGAAACACCCGGATGCGGATAAGCTGGTAGTTTGCCAGGTTAATATCGGAGCTGAGGTTATTCAGATCGTAACAGGTGCAAAAAATGTGTTCGAGGGAGCGAAAGTTCCTGTTGTATTAGACGGTGGACGCGTTGCAGGCGGACATGAGCCGGGACAGAGAGTTGCCGGTGGAATTAAGATCAAGAAAGGAAAACTCCGTGGAGTTCCAAGTTACGGAATGATGTGTTCTATCGAAGAACTTGGTTCTACAAAGGAGATGTATCCGGAACAGCCGGAGAATGGTATTTACATTTTCCCGGAGGACACAGAGGTTGGAGCAGATGCAGTAGAGCTTCTTGGTCTTCATGATGTTGTTTTCGAATATGAGATCACATCAAACCGTGTAGACTGCTACAGTGTAGTAGGTATCGCACGTGAAGCAGCAGCTACATTTAATAAAGAGTTTAAACCACCGGTTGTGACAGAGACAGGAAATGATGAGGATGTTAATGACTATGTAAAGGTGACTGTAGAGAATACGGATCTGTGTTCCAGATACTGCGCAAGAGCGGTTAAGAATATTAAGATCGGACCATCACCAAAGTGGTTACAGCGCAGATTGTCATCTGTTGGAATCCGTCCGATCAACAACCTGGTTGATATTACAAACTATGTAATGGAAGAGTACGGACAGCCAATGCATGCTTATGATCTTGATACACTTGCAGGACATCAGATCGTAGTTAAGAATGCACAAGATGGAGAGAAGTTCGTTACACTGGATGGACAGGAAAGAACAATGGACAAAGATGTTCTGATGATCTGTGACGGAGAAAAAGCTGTTGGAATCGCCGGAATCATGGGAGGAGAGAATTCCATGATCACAGATAACGTGAAGACAATGCTTTTTGAGGCAGCTTGTTTTGACGGGGTGAACATCCGTAAGTCCAGTAAGCGTGTCGGACTTCGTACAGATGCTTCCGGTAAGTTTGAGAAGGGACTTGATCCGAACAATGCGATGGCAGCACTGAACCGTGCCTGCCAGCTTGTAGAAGAGCTTGGAGCAGGTGAAGTTGTCGGAGGAGCAATTGACGTATACAGCAAGAAGAAAGAGCCTGTACGTGTTCCATTTGATGCAGAGAAGATCAACCGCATGCTCGGAACAAATATTTCTGAGGAAGATATGCTTGGATATTTCAAGAAAATCGATCTTGATTACGATGCAGAGACAAAAGAAGTGATCGCACCGACATTCCGTCACGATCTGTTCAGATTAGCTGACCTTGCAGAGGAAGTTGCAAGATTTTTCGGATATGACAATATCCCGACAACACTTCCGTCTGGAGAGGCTACAACAGGTAAGCTTCCGTTTAAGCTTCGTATTGAGCAGGTGGCAAGTGATATTGCTGAGTTCTGTGGATTCAGCCAGGGAATGTCCTACTCCTTCGAGAGTCCGAAGGTATTTGATAAACTTCTTCTTCCAGAGGATTCAAAGCTTCGCAATGCAATCTCAATCATGAATCCACTTGGAGAAGATTACAGTATTATGCGTACAACATCCTTAAACGGTATGCTGACTTCTCTTGCAACAAACTACAACAGAAGAAACAAGAATGTTCGTCTGTATGAGATGGGTAATATTTACATTCCGCAGGAGCTTCCACTGACAGAGCTTCCAGATGAGAGAATGCAGTTTACACTTGGAATGTATGGAGATGGAGATTTCTTCAACATGAAAGGTGTAGTGGAAGAGTTCTTTGAGAAAATCGGTATGAAGGGCAGAGAGAAATACGATCCGAATGCAGGAAAGTCATTCCTTCACCCTGGACGTCAGGCAAACATCATTTATGATGGAAAAGTAGTTGGATATCTTGGAGAAGTTCATCCGGAAGTTGCTGATATCTATGGAATCGGTGAGCGCGCATATGTTGCAGTTCTGGATATGCCTGAAATCATCCCATATGCTACATTTGACAGAAAGTACACAGGAATTGCTAAATATCCTGCAGTGACAAGAGATATCAGTATGGTTGTTCCAAAAGAGATTCTTGTTGGACAGATCGAAGATGTGATCGAGAAAAAGGGCGGCGCTCATTTAGAGAGCTTTAACCTGTTTGACATCTATGAAGGTGCTCAGATCAAAGCCGGATTCAAGTCAGTTGCTTATTCTATCGTATTCCGTGCAAAGGATAAGACACTGGAAGAAGCTGAGATCACAGCAGCAATGGATCGCATTCTTTCCGGTCTGGAAGAACTTGGTATTGAGTTGAGAAAGTAAGAAGAGAGGGTAAGAGCATTGAAAACAAGTGATTTTTATTATGATCTTCCGGAGGAACTGATCGCACAGGATCCTTTGGAGGACCGCTCTTCCTCCCGCCTTATGATACTTGATAAAGAGACAGGGAAGACAGAGCATCATGTATTTCGTGAGATTATCGATGAACTGAATCCAGGAGATTGTCTGGTTATCAATGATACGAAAGTAATTCCGGCCAGACTGATCGGAGCAAAGGAAGACACCGGAGCAAAGATAGAAGTGCTTCTTTTAAAACGAGGAGCAGATGATGTCTGGGAGACATTGGTAAAGCCTGGAAAAAAGGCAAGACCGGGAGCAAGAATCAGCTTTGGAGACGGCCTGCTTGTCGGAGAAGTTATGGATGTAGTGGAGGAAGGAAATCGTCTGATCCATTTTGAATACGAAGGAATCTTCGAGGAGATTCTGGACCAGTTAGGACAGATGCCGCTTCCACCGTATATTACACATCAGCTTCAGGATAAGGACAGATATAATACCGTCTATGCGGTACACTCAGGTTCTGCGGCAGCACCGACGGCCGGACTTCATTTTACGCCGGAGCTTTTGGAAGAGATTCGCGCGAAAGGTGTGGAGATCGCACCGGTTACACTTCATGTCGGACTTGGAACGTTCCGTCCGGTGAAGGTAGATGATGTGGAGCATCACCATATGCATTCAGAATTTTATATGATTACTGAAGAGTCTGCACAGAAAATCAACCATGCAAAAGAAGCAGGACATCGTGTCATCTGTGTCGGAACAACAAGCTGCAGAACAATCGAATCCGCTGCCGATGAGAATGGAAGATTAAAAGAATGCAGTGGTTGGACAGAAATCTTTATCTATCCGGGATATCAGTTCAAGATTCTGGATGCGCTGATCACGAACTTCCATCTGCCGGAATCTACACTGATCATGCTTGTTTCTGCATTAGCCGGAAAAGAGCATGTGATGGCAGCGTATGAGGAGGCAGTAAAAGAAAGATATCGTTTCTTCAGTTTTGGGGATGCGATGTTCATACGATAGAAAGGGACAACCTATGTCAGAAAATGATTTTATCATTGTAGATGAAGAAGAGACAAACAAGGAAGACAACAGACAGGACACTGGCAGGGAAGAAGAAAAAAAAGAAGTGACCACTTCTGACCATTCTGAAAAAGATGATGACGGATATGAGAGAATATGTTTTATTTGTCATCGCCCGGAGAGTGTGACGGGAAAGATGGTTGAACTTCCGAACAATATCGCGGTGTGTCCGGACTGTATGCAGAGAAGCTTTGATATGATGAACAATAGTTCGATGGATCTGAGCAAGATGATGAACATTCCGGGCGTACAGTTTTTGAACCTTTCGGATCTTGATAATCTGCAGCCAAAGGCACAGAAGATCAAACAGAAGAAGAAAAAACCGAAAGAGTTTAAACAGTTGGATATTAAGAATATTCCGGCGCCTCATAAGATCAAAGCCCGTCTGGATGAATATATTGTCGGACAGGAGTATGCAAAGAAAGCAATCTCTGTAGCGGTATATAATCATTATAAACGTGTGGCAACCGGAACAATGGATGAGATTGAGATAGAGAAGTCCAATATGCTGATGATCGGACCGACAGGTTCCGGTAAGACGTATCTGGTAAAGACACTGGCAAGGATTCTGGATGTTCCGCTTGCAATTACGGATGCAACATCTCTTACAGAGGCAGGGTACATCGGTGATGATATCGAAAGCGTTGTATCCAAACTGCTTGCGGCAGCAGATAATGATGTCGAAAAGGCAGAACAGGGAATTATTTTTATTGATGAGATCGACAAGATCGCAAAGAAGAAAAACTCCAGTCAGCGTGATGTGAGCGGTGAGTCTGTACAGCAGGGAATGCTGAAACTTCTGGAAGGAAGTGATGTGGAAGTTCCTGTCGGGGCAACGAGCAAGAATGCAATGGTTCCGCTTACAACAGTGAATACGAGGAACATTCTGTTCATCTGTGGAGGTGCATTCCCGGATCTGGAAGGAATTATCAAAGAACGTCTGACCAAACAGGCAGCGATCGGATTTGGAGCGGATCTGAGAGATAAATACAATAACGACAAAGAGATTCTTAAAAAGGTCGCAACAGAGGATTTGCGTGTATTCGGTATGATACCGGAGTTCCTGGGACGTCTGCCGATTGTATTTACCTTACAGGGTATGAGTGAAGATATGCTGGTGGAGATATTAAAAGAGCCTAAGAATGCAATTTTGAAGCAATATCAGAAACTGCTTGCATTAGACGAAGTAAAATTGGAATTCGATGACGGCGCACTTCATGCAATCGCAAAAAAAGCAATGAAGAAAGATACCGGAGCGAGGGCGCTTCGTGCGATCATCGAAGAATTCATGTTAGATATCATGTATGAAATCCCGAAGGATGACAATATTGGAGAGGTTGTTATCACAAAAGAATATATTGAGGGAACCGGAGGACCGGTAATAATGTTGAGAGGTCAGGAAGTACCAAGGCTTCAATAATACATTTTACATATAGAATGCTAAGAGAGCTGTCAATGACAGCTTTCATTATGCAATGACACATAAGACTTTACTTGAGGAAGAATGGAGGAGAAAGGAATGGAGGAATTATCAGCTATTCCAGTTTGGCTCTGCATACCCTTTGCAGGGCTGTTGCTCAGTATTGCCGTTATGCCTCTGATCAAGCCGGACTGGTGGGAAAAGCATCAGCCGCTTGCAGTTGCGTTCTGGTCGGTACTGTTTATTGTTCCGTTTGCTGCAAAGTACGGAATGTTTACAATGGGAGAGACAGTTTTGGAATGTGTGGTAAATGATTATCTGACATTTATCATTTTATTGTTCGGTCTGTTCTGTGTAGCAGGTAACATTACAATTGACGGTGAGTTTGCCGGATCACCGAGGATCAATACGGCATTGTTTGTTCTGGGAACACTGCTTTCCAGCGTGATCGGAACGACCGGATCAAGTATGCTTCTGGTACGTCCGTTTATTAAGATGAATTCGTGGAGAAAAAGAAAGAGTCACATTATGATCTTTTTTATCTTCCTGCCGCTTCTGATGGGATTCATGCGTGGTGTTCCGTTTTTCTGGAGCCTGAAGCTGTTTCATATACTGATCTTTAACATGATCATTTTGCTGATGTTATTCTATTTTCTGGATAGAAGAGCTTACAGAAAAGATATTGCGGAAGGTAGAAAACCAGATATCAGAGAGCCCGGAACACACGTTAGAATTGTAGGACTTCATAATCTGATATATGTTGCAATGATTGTCGGAGCTGTAATCTTAAGTGGAATGCTTCCTGGTATGTCTGCATTCCAGAATGCGGACGGAACGGTAAAAGGAATCCATATCCTTGGAGAAGTGACGCTTGGATTCCCGTCTGTGATCGAGATTGTGATCATCCTTCTGGCAGCATTTTTATCATTTAAAACGACAAAAGAAGAAGTACGTATCCGTAACCATTTTACCTGGGGGGCAATTCAGGAAGTTGCGGTTCTGTTCATCGGAATCTTTATCACGATGCAGCCTGCATTGATGATCCTGAAGGCAAATGGTGCGGAACTTGGTATCAATAAACCATTTGAAATGTTCTGGGCAACCGGAGCACTGTCAAGTTTTCTGGATAATACACCAACGTATCTGGTATTCCTTACAACGGCAGGAGCACTTGGGTTCAAGAGCGGTGTTGTGACGACACTTGGTTCAGTTCCTGTTAAGATGCTGGAGGCAATCTCCTGTGGAGCTGTATTTATGGGAGCAAATACCTATATCGGAAATGCGCCGAACTTCATGGTAAAATCTATGTCAGATGAAAATGGTGTGCGTATGCCATCGTTCTTCGGATATATGGTATGGTCACTGACATGTCTGATACCGGTATTTATTATCGATATGCTGGTATTCTTTTTGTAAGGGGAGGTGCGGAACATGGAAAATAAGAATAAATACTATGACATAGCGGAACGGATCTATGATCTGGATGGAGAAGTCTATGAATGTGTAGGTTCTTCTCTTGGCCGTACCTTTACGGGAGACAAACGTACTTGTGTAGGCAGTCTTGTGAAGTTGATGCGTACAAAGCCACAGGGGCATCTGCTCAGAAGTGAGCTTGCGCTGATCAGTAACATGGCACGTACGATCCGTAAGGATGAAGACCGATCCAGACTGATGAGAAAATATGATGAGATATTAAAAGAAATCGCAGAACTGCCGGCAGGTTTTGGAAAAGTAGAGATTCTGGATGAAAACAGGGCAAAGCTAAATACATCGAACCTGCGTCAGAAGTTTTCAAAGGATGATCATCTGATCATCTGTATCGGAAGAACACATGGAAGTGCGGGTAACGATATTGGATTTGCACTGGCAGATGCACTCAGGATCAACTATTACGATGCAGAGATATTCAATGAAGTATTGAGACGTCTGGACGCGGAGAAAGATTCGGTTGTAGATGTGGCAGATCTGGGAACAAATGAGATTGAGAATAAGTACCAGGGATCCGGACGGACGTTGAAAGAACGTCTGAAAGATTTTGACCGTTATCATGGTCTGACAAAAGAAGATGCAATCTTCTTTAATCAGAGTGATCTGATATGTAAGAGGGCAAAAGAAGAAGATTTCATTGTTATGGGACGATGTGCGGATGTGATACTGGCAAATAATCATATTCCACATATCAGTATCTTTATTACAGCTCCTTTTGAACAGCGTGTACACAGAGTCATGGAAGTCAATAATCTGGATCATAAAAAAGCAGAACGCCTTTT
>OHNK01000500.1_pt1 | contig 25497 bp, 36 predicted proteins | sample 1569551 | NCBI WGS metagenome assembly OHNK01 (sample SAMEA3879518, study PRJEB24766) | human gut metagenome | biome: human-associated habitat; feature: feces | place: USA | collected 1985/1987 | reverse complement strand
GCAAAACAAATTATAAAGTCAAAGTGTTTTTTGACCATAGTAGCGGTTTGACTGCTGAGGACAGATTGAAACGCATTATTCAGGCAGAAGCAGAGAGAGAATCTGCGTAAGCAATATAAAAAATATCCACGCACCCCCTTGACAAAAGCTTTCAGATGAATCATGATATTGTGATTCAGGTTTCTTCTTTGATGGAACCATATAAAGATGCATTAAATGATCCAAATGTATCCACTTCGGATATTCATGAAATGGTGGATCAACAAATCTATGATGTGATTAATAGTAAGCCTGCATATTCTGATCAGGCTTTTTTATTTGGAAATAATCATGATTATTATCAAACACTACGAACAATATGTTTTGAAGCATTCACTAATCCCAATTTTGATTTAAGTAAGAACTGGTTTATTGAAAATTCTATAGAACATAGAAACTATGAATTATTTGAACAGATTGCACAACCACTTCTAACTAATGATGCTTACTACATCAAATATACAACGCCTGGATTTATGGATCTGAATGTGGAAATCATTGATGATGATCGATTCGCAATGGCACATAACTATGAATTGAATGGTGATCTAATGGCAGATCCAGATATGGAATTTACAGTGGATAAAGAAAACCGACTGCTCTATCCACAATCCTATCAACAGGATAATCTTCAATTCTATGAACGTGTGGATGGTGATCCTTTTCGTGCAAATGAACTCAATCGTTTTATGAACCAATGGATCCACAATATCCAGGAACAAAAATACAAGGTAGAAACGATCTATACGGATGAATTTGAATTATCTGCAAAAGAAAATCCAAATGCAGTTAAAAAATTCTGTAAAGAACATGGAATCGCAAAGGTGGCGCCTAAAAGTAAGGAGTTGGAAAGATGAGTAAACGATTTATACGAAAAGAGGTTCTAAAAAAAGTAAGAACACTATCTGCATTTGATTATTTAAAGAATTATGCACCCGACTTATTAGTTAAAAATGGGAGAACAGATTATTATCATCGAGATCATGATTCCTTGCATTTTTCAAATGGAAAATGGTATTGGTGGTCACAAGGCAAAGGTGGTACATCCGCACTCGATTATTTGATTATAGTGGAAGGCTATGAATTTAAAGATGCGTGTAATTATCTATCCGATTTAATGAATGTGAGTACCCCGGTTACGACTTTCTATCATCCAAAACCAGCTAAACCGTTTGAATTGCCTGTCAAAGATAAAAACAATGATTTAGTGATTCGTTATCTTTGTGAAGTACGAAAAATTGACAAAGATATTGTAGATGATTTCATATCCAAAGGAATGATCTATCAATCCGCAAACTTCAAAAATGCAGTATTTGTTGGATATGATAAAGATAAACCAGCTTATGCGTTTAAGCGAAGCATCTTTAAGAATTTTAAACTGGATCATGCTGGAAGTAATAAGGCATTCAGCTTTAATTACACAAATCCAGAAAGTGATGTACTCCATGTTTTTGAAGCAGCCATTGATCTATTATCCTATATGACACTTTTGAAAATGGACGAGAAGGATTATACGAAATTTGACTATCTATCTCTTGCAGGAGCCAGTGATAAGATTGCTATCAAATCTGAAGCTGATATTCCTATTGCATTAAAAGCTTATTTAGAGAGAAATCCAAATATCAAAACAATTATCTTCCATTTAGATAATGACGAAGTTGGAAGAGGTGCAACATCCAAAATAATCTCTATTTTAAATTTAAAGTATCGATGTATTGATGAACATCCAACTTCTTACAAAGATGTAAACGATGAATTAATTGATAAGGCGAATCATATATAATTGAATTTTTGTATACTTTAAAGTATACTACTTATAAGTATACAAATAACCAGTTAGGAGGGAATCAATCATGTATGGTAGAAAAGAAGAAATGAATCATCTAAAAGAATTGTATGATAGTAATAGATTTGAATTTTTAGTGATGTATGGTCGTAGACGTGTTGGCAAAACGACCATTCTTCAGGAATTTGCTGAAAACACGAATTCTATATTCTTCCCTGCTCGTGAGAAAAATGACGCACTAAACTTGGAAGATTTTTCTAAAATGATTCAATATCATTTTGATAAAAATTTTATTGCTTCCTTTCAAAGCTGGGAAGATGCATTGAATTATATTGGTGCAAAAGTTGAACAAAGAACTGCCGTTATTATTGATGAATTTCCATATATCATTGAAGAAAATCCTTCTATAAAATCAATTTTGCAACATACAATTGATCATAATTGGAAAAATAAAAATATTTTCCTAATTCTTTGTGGATCTTCTGTAAGTATTATGGAAAGTGATGTTATGGGCAGAAAAAGCCCATTGCACGACAGGCAAACTTCTTCTTTAGAAATTAAGCCTTTTGATTATTTAGAGAGTAGTGCATTTTTTCCAAATTACAGCAATGAAGATAAATTATTGGCTTATGGTATTCTTGGTGGGATTCCAAGATATTTGGAAGCATTTGATTCCAAACTTTCCATAGAAAGAAATATTGCTGAGAAAATCATTCGTAATGGTGCGTATCTACATGAAGAACCAGATAATCTTTTAAAGGCAGAATTAAGAGAAACAAATGTTTATAGCAGTATTTTGTCAGCTATTGCCAATGGCAGAAATAAAATCATTGATATTGCCAACTTCATTCATGAAGATCGTACAAAAGTTGCTAAGTATCTGATTACTTTACAAACACTTCGATTGATTGAAAAAAGAATTCCGTGTGGAGAACCTGAAACAAGTAAAAAAACAATATATGTTATTAAAGACAATTTCTTTAAATTCTGGTTTAGATATGAATTCACAAATAATTCCTATTATGCAATGCTTGGAGCTAAAGATGCTTCCAAAGAAATTATGAAAGATATCAGTAATCTGATGGGTGATGCTTTTGAAGATATTTGTAAAGAATACATCATTCGACTAGCTAAACAAAGAAAACTTCCATTTATTCCCTATCATTTAGGAAAATGGTGGGGTGCAAATCCTGCAATTAAGGCACAGGATGATGTTGATTTACTAGCTATTGATCGTACAGGCACAAAAGCCATCTTTATAGAATGCAAATTCACTTCTCAACCAATGCCTTATGATGAATATGAAGATTTAATGACAGCTACAAAAGCTTTTCCAAATATAGAAGAAAAACAATTATGGTTCATCAGTAAATCTGGTTATACAAAATCTGTAATCGAACAGGCAAAGAAAGATCAAGCAACTTTATTAACGGTTGATGATTTATTTGACTTTTGATACACTTTATTTAGCATTTTGGGCTGGTCGAAAGACCCGGGTCCACACATTGGCGGGTAAGATACTCGCCTTTTGTATTTTTAGATAAGGATGATATATATGAAACCAAATAGGCTTAAACAACTATCAGAAAAAGAATTTCTTGAACGATTAGAAAAATCAAGAAAGCAATCTAAAGATGGAAAAGTAAAAGATGCAGATACTGCAATAAAAGAAATTCGAAAGAAATACAGTTTGTAATTATGATCAAGGGAAAGTTGATGCTTTCTCTTTTTTGTTATTCAAATTTAAGAAAGTGAAGGTGATGTAATTTGAATAAGCAATTTGATTTATTTCAGAAAATGAAGATCAAAGAAGTCTGTGAAAATATCAGTCGTATGACCTATGCCTATATTAATCCGGACACAAAACAACCTACTGTTGTTCCATCAAAACATTATAAGGATATTCTAGATCAGCCTGTAGAAGTTTTAGTTAATGATCAGGTAAAGAAGCAGTTCTTAAATATCATGTTTAAACAAATGAAAGCTTTAAAGGATGAAGAACCCATTCTGTTCAATGAAACATTGTTGTTGATGGATTTAAACAAAACACCAGATAATTTAGAGCTGAATGAAGAAGCTGCATTAAAGATTACAGCTACAGAACTTGTAGAAAATGAAAAAGCACAGAAGAAGAAATTCCATCTTATTGATAATGAATATTTGAATGCCTATGAATCCACAAAGAATGATTCAGAATTGATGGCTCAACTTTTTGATGAACAACAAAATGAACGTATTTATTCCATTGAATTAGATGAAATGGATATGGAAAACCCAAAGGCAAAAGGAGGAAAAAGCAATGACTTACAACACTAGAATTTACAATTATGCCAATCTTCACTTGGAAGATAAACAAATCATTCAGGCTCAGTTGCTGATGCTTGAATCTGTAGAAGATACCATTACAAATTACACATACGCAAAGGAAACTTCCACAAATATTTTAGAATCTATTTCTCTTGAAGAAGGAATCCATGCATTAGAAGAAGCAAAACAAAATATGTATAACGATATTGTTGAATATATGATTTTTGCGATTGATAACTATGAAAATGAAGTATATGAATTAGATACAGATGATCCCTTCTATGGATTGTATGTAGAAATGGAGAACTTAGAAAATGAATAATGTAGAAACAATTGAATTCAGTACGGCTAATCTTGAAAGATTGGCTTTTTATTTTAAGAATTTGAAGATGGAGGTTAGTGGAAAATGGTACACAATGACAAAGTTTTAGAGGATGTAAATGCTCTGCTTGATTATAATGCCGTTAAAGATTATTTATTTATGACAGTCATTAATGCAGAAGAACATAAAAATGATTTAGCCACTATGCCTCATACTATTATTGGAGATCTTGCGATTGTTTATAAGATTATGATACAAACAACAAATGACCGTTTTTGTTCGGCTAGAGTGACAAATCAACTCATGGATCAGTACGGAATTGATGTAAACAAACTTCATAACGATGCATTGATTTCATCGCCAAATATGATGAAACCAGAAATACTTCCATTAGAAACCATGTTGATAGGAATTCCAAAAGACATAGCCTTGGAAGAAAAAGAACATCAACTTGTTGTTCTGACAAATGAAAATCATACAGAAGGTGCAGCTACAATGTTCTATGCTGGAATTTTAAATGATTTGGCTGAAAAATTAGAACATGACTTATATATCATTCCATCATCAACAGATGAGTGTATTGCATTATGTGATTCCCCTTCTTTGAATATTGAACATGTTAAAGAAATGCTTCTTTCTGTTAATAAATCAACATTGGTAGATCCTGATAAAAAGCTATCTGATCATTTGTATCATTATGATAAAGATGAACACATTTTAGAAAAAGCAGATGATTATGAAAAGCGAATCAACAAACATAAATATTCGCAATTACTTCATTAGAAATTGGAGATTTCAAAATGATAAAGTACGAAGATATCGTTAAAAGAATATCCACTATTGAAAAGAAAAAAATCAAAAATGAAGAACGCATCAAAACACTTTCTGAAGAAAATAATATTCTGACTGCAAATCTAAAACTACTGAATCAGAAAAAAGAAATGTTCGAAAAAATGGATCAAGATCTTGCCGATTTGATTCCGGATAAGAAAAAGACTGTAGCCAATTAATGTCTACAGTTGTAACAAGCAACGTCTTTTGGGGACAAAAGACTAGTATTTAGGAAATATCCCTAAGACCCTGAGCTATCACAAATGCTGATAGCTCTTTTAAGATTGGAGGTACATGAAAATGTTTAATAGTATAGCCCTATGTTTTGTCAGTTTCCTTGGTGGTGGAATGATTGGAATGGGTACGGTTTTATTTGTTCAGGGTGCTTTCTACAATGAAAACAAAATTGAAGAAAAAAGAAATCAAAGTCAGATTAACAAATCAAGACTTTGAGCATCTTAATAAATTGGTTAAAGAATCAAATCTATCTCGAGAATCTTATCTTCGAATGTGTATAAACGGTTTACTCCCTAGACCTGCACCTACTAAAGAATTCATCGAAGTAATCGAAATTTTAAGAGAGATTGCTGAAAACATGAATCAAATTGCGATATCTGTTTATACACAAAATGCAATGAATAAATCCTTTTACATGGAAAACTATGAAAAGCTGCAAGATCAAATCAATGAGATTATGATTTTGATTCGACAACCAATCAATATGGAGGAAATATGGCAATTACCAAAATATGGGCAGTAAAAGATGATTTGAATCGTGTCCTTAACTATATTAAAAACCCTGATAAGACAAAAGAAGAAATGAGTGATGGTTTAAAAGAAGTTTTAACCTACACCACCCAAGGCTATAAGACTAATGAAAAAGAATACATTACCGGAATCAATTGTGAACCTCGTACGGCCTTAAAACAGATGATGAATACAAAGCTTTCTTACAACAAGATGGATGGTCGCCTTGCCTTTCATGCGGTGCAATCTTTTAAGCCAGGTGAAGTGACACCAGAACAATGCCATGCATTAGGTGTTCAGCTTGCTAAACAAATGTGGGGCAATCGATTTGAAGTGGTTGTTTCTACTCATTTGGATAAAGACCATCTACACAATCATTTCGTGGTAAACTCCGTTTCCTGGGTAGATGGTAAAAAGTATGACAATAAGAAAGCTGATATCGATCACTTCCGTGAATTAAATGATGCGATCTGTAAAGAGCATGGTTTAACTGTCATCACAAAACCGGAAGGCAAAGCGATGAATTATGGAGAATGGAAAGCAGAAAAGAATGATTCTATCTATTTACGGAAATTGATTCGCTATGACGTGGATTCTGTTTTATTGTATGCAAGAACACCTGAACAGTTTCAATCTAGTCTTGAAGAAATTGGATATGTTGTAAATTTGAATGGTAAACATTGGACTTTAAAACATCCACAATCTAAAAGAACATTTCGCTTTTATAAACTGACTCGTGATAATCGCTATGATGAAGAACATTTGATGGAACGGATTAACAGCAACTTCTTGTTTCCCATGCAGTCATCTGTTAAAGATGTTATACCTTGTAAAGAATATCAAGGCAATCATAGAAAATTAAAAGGAATCAAAGCGATGTATATTCGATATTGTTTTGAATTAGGTATTTTACGACCTAAAGGAATACCTCAAAAATATCCAAGTCCAGCACTTAGAAAGGATTTGATTTATATGGACAAAATCACAAACGAAAATACATTCATTGGCAAACATAATCTTGAAACAGTGGAAGATGTGCTTGCTTTTAAATTGGAATTAAACAATCAAATAGAAAACTGGATGAATCAAAGAAAATCCATTTACAACAAAATCAAAAGATGTCGTAATCATGATTTGAAACAACAATTAGAACAAGATCGAGATACACTCACTTCTAAAATTGCACATGGGAAAAAGGAAATTCGAATATGCGAAGATATAGAAAAGAGAGTACCCGATATTGAAGAAAAACTAAAAATGATAAATGCACTAGAAACACAGCGTATGCAAACACAAAAAGAATACGAAAGGAGCTTGAATTTATGAACAGTGCCGATACTGCAGATCAAATGATGAAGATGACATTAGAAGGTATTCAAGTAGCTGCTGAAATTGGATTAAAAGCTGGTGGTACAGCTGCCAAATCTTTAGCTGTCACTTTGTATGCAATCATTAGTGACAACAAGAAAATCAAAGGAAAAACAAATCTAGATAACCTATTAAAATCCAATAAGGAATTAAAAGTATTCGCGATTCACCATTCTGACTTAAAAAAGTTTTGTGAAGAAGCAAAACATTATGGTGTCCTCTATTCTGTATTAAAAGAAAAGAACAATACAGATGGGATCGTAGATATCATGGTCAAAGCAGAAGATGCTTCTAAGATATCTAGAATGGTAGATAAATTTGACTTAGCTACCATTGATACTAAAGCAATTCGTGAATCGGTTTTATCCCAACAAAAGATCAAAGATGCAAAGCCTTTAAGTGATGAAGAACATGATGCATTGTTATCAAAACTGATGGATGAAAAATCAAACCCCAACAAGGCTCGGACAAGCAAGGACGGTACTCCGTTCGAGCCATCTTCAAAAACATTGAAGAAAGAAAACAAGAAGAAAACCGTCGAAAGAAAAAAATCAACAGCTACTACGGATAGACCATCTGTTCGTCAGGAGCTAAAAGATATTAAGCAAGAACAGTTAAAATCTTCTGCACCAAAATATCCGGTAAGAAAGAAATCCAAAAAGAAAGTGAGATGACAAATATGCGTAACTGGTTTAAAAAACAAAATGATGAAATGATTGAAATCCAAGTCGATGATACAGAAAGAAGAATTATTGTACGTGCTCTTGCCGATTTAAGAGACAAACAACGCATGGCACATAAGAATTATGACTTTCTAGATTCATTGATTGTAAAAGTTTGTGATGCAAATTCACCTTCTATAAAAGATCATTATGAGAGATGCTAAAAAAGATGAATATGTGTTTCTTGGCTTATTACTAATACCAACAATTTGGTTTGCATTGCTTATTGCACCCTACATGGATAAAGGATTAATCAATGCAATTCCATATCTTAATGAAGCTTTAAATCATCCATTTCAAATTCAATGGACGAATTCAACATTAAAAACGATCGGTATCTTTCTGATAATCTATGTATTAGGTGTTGGGATGTATTTATCTTCATCTAAAAACTATAGAAGAACTGAAGAATACGGATCAGCTAAATGGGCAAATCCCAATACTGTTTGTAAGAAATACGCGAATAAAGATTACTTTGCTAACAAAGTCTTTTCACAAAATGTACGAATGGGGTTAGATGGTAAAAAACATCGTCGAAACTTAAATACAGTTGTGATTGGTGGCTCTGGTGCTGGAAAGACAAGATTTTATGCAAAACCAAACATCATGCAGTGTAATACAAGTTTTGTTGTATTGGATCCCAAAGGTGAAATCATTCGAAGTGTTGGTCATCTATTAGAAGAGAATTGTTATGTCATTAAAGTCATTGACTTGATTGATATGTCTAAATCTCTTGGATATAATCCATTCCATTATATTCAAAGTGATAAGGATGTACTTAAATTAATTACCAACTTGATCCGTAATACAACACCTAAAAGTTCTTCTACCAATGATCCATTCTGGGAAAAGAGTGAAACAGCACTATTGGAAGCGCTGATGTTATATCTGTACCATTATGCACCAGAAGATGAACAGAATTTTACAATGGTCATGGAAATGCTCAATTATGCAGAAGTCAAAGAAGATGAAGAAGACTACGAAAGTCCATTGGATGAGTTATTTAAAAGACTAGAAATGATAGATTCTAATTCATTAGCTTTAAAACAATACAAAATATATAAACAGGCAGCAGGTAAAACCGCCAAATCGATTCTGATTTCGGTTGGTGTAAGACTTGCTGCTTTTAATTTGGAAGAACTTGCTTCACTTACTAAATATGATGAAATGGAACTGGAACAGATTGGAGAAAGAAAAACAGCACTTTTTGCGATTATTCCAGACAATGATTCTACATTTAATTTTGTGGTTGGAATGTTGTATACCCAGTTATTTCAAATGTTGTATTACCAGGCAGATTATGTACATGGTGGAGAACTTCCTGTACCCGTCCATTTCTTGATGGATGAATTTGCCAATGTGGCTTTACCAGATGAATTTGATAAACTTCTTTCAACGATGCGTTCAAGACAGATCTTTGTATCCATTATTTTACAGAACCTGGCTCAGATCAAAGCATTATACAAGGATAGCTGGGAATCCATTTTAGGTAACTGTGATGAAACGTATTACCTAGGTGGTAATGAACAAAGTACACATAAATATATCAGTGAATTGCTTGGAAAAGAAACATTGGATACAAATACGTATGGCAAATCTGAAGGAAGAAGTGGTAATTATTCTACAAATTATCAACAGACAGGAAGAGAGCTTTTAACCGCAGATGAAGTTCGATTGTTGGATAACAACTATGGACTTCTTTTTATTAAGGGAGAACGCCCTGTTAAAGATAAAAAATATGATTTATTAAAACATCCAAATATTAAGCAGACATTGGATGGAGGACGAGAGCCTTATATTCATGGGCAAACGTATCATTTCATTGATGATTGGCAAAATATTCTTTTGACTGATAACGAATATGAATTGTTAGATCAAGAAGAAGTAGAAAAATATGTAAAGGAGATCAAAGAAAATGAAGAAAACAAAAACAATTAGAAAAGTAGTGTTCTATGCTTATACAGCATTGATACTCATCACAAGCTTTATAACACCTGTCTATGCAGCTAATGATCCAGTCACTGTAGTCAATAATTTCAGTGATTTTATGTTTGGACTTATACGTGCTATTGGCATGATTCTATTAGGCTTTGGAATCGTACAGGTTGGTTTATCTTTAAAAAGCCATGATCCAAGCCAGAGAGCCAATGGATTTATGACAGTAGCTGGTGGTATTGTAATTACCTTTGCTAAAGAGATTTTGAATATTATTGTAGGTTAATATATGGATGGAATCATCGATAACCTAACAAGTGCAATCAATACCTGGAATTCTAAGCTTGCTGAAATATGGTTGTTACTGACTGAATCTCCAAAAACATTTAAAGGTGGAGATATATGGAAAATCATTGTAAAAGTACATGAAGGTTTACAAGCTATTGGTCTTGCCCTTCTTGTACTTTTCTTTGTATGGGGATTAATACGAACCTGTACAAGCTGGCAGGATGTCAAACGTCCAGAGCAAGCCTTCAAACTATTTCTAAGATTTATTATTGCCAGAGGTCTTGTCATGTATGGAATGGAACTGATGACAAAGATTTTTGAAATTGTACAGGGGATAATTCAATCGATTACGGAAACTGTAGGACTTGGAGTATCCAACGAAACAGTTATACCACAGGAAATAGTTGATGCGGTTAGTAATACAGGATTTCTAGAATCCATTCCATTATGGGCAGTAACCCTATTAGGATCTATATTCATTACAATTCTATCTTTTGTAATGATATTAACTGTTTATGGAAGATTTTTTAAACTTTACATGTACACAGCTATTTCTCCAATACCACTTGCAGCAGCTGCAGGAGAAAGCACACAAAACACAGCTTTTACATTTATCAAAAGCTATGCAGGAGTTTGTTTAGAAGGAGCGATCATTGTCCTTTCCTGTATTATCTTTTCAGCCTTTGCATCAAGTCCACCAGTAGTGGATTCAACAGCATCTAGTGTATCTATAGTATGGAGTTATATTGGTGAATTAATATTCAATATGTTAGTTCTTGTAGGAACAATCAAGATGTCAGATCGAATCGTTAAAGAAATGATGGGGCTATAATATGTAGCTACTCAGTTGCCACATTTGTTGATATTTTGTAAAAAACTGAGTATAATATATACGAAAGGAAGTGTTAATTATGCGTAACGTAATCAATGCTCAAAAAGATGATGTATTTAGAATTCGCATGAACTCAGAAATCAAGAATGAATTAGAAGAAGTTTTTGCGAAAAACGGTTTAACTCTAACGGATGCCGTAAATGTATTTTTTCAGCAAGTATTAAATACAGGTGGTTTTCCATTTTCTGTGACCGAAGATAATGCTGAAAAGATGAAAGCAAAAGCTTTATCTAAATTAATGAAAGAATTGGAAATTGGTATGAATTGTACTGAATCTTATTCAGAAGAAGAAGCCAAAAAAATGTTGGGTTTGTAAAATGAAGATTATTTATAAAAAAGCAGCAATTGATGATCTTCTTAATACCGAAAATTATATTATTAATCAGTTTCATAACGATCAAGCCGCAAAAAAACTTAAAAACAATATTGTAGATACAATTTCATTATTAAAAGATAATCCTTATCTAGGTCCTAAAATGTCAGATCGTTTCGACATAGATACACCATTTCGCTATTTAATCGTATCTAAGCAACTTGTATTCTATAATGTCAATGAAGAGAATATTGAAATTATTAGAATACTTGACTCAAGGCAGGATTACTTATCATTACTATTTTAATTACTACTGCAGGAGCATATTGTTCCTGCTTTTATTATGCCTTTTTGGCAGGAAAGGAACGTAACATGAAAGATTATATTTTAAACAAAGTTGTATTAAAAACCGGAGATTCATTGGATATTGTTGAATCTTCAACTTTACCATTAACAGAAAAATTGATGTATAAAGTAGAACATGAAAAAGATAAAATCATTGTTCGTCGTGATGGTGGAAAGATGGTTATTCCTATTGATAACATCTTATTTGCATCGTCTATTCCATTAGATGTTATTCATGAGGATTTTGCTGATGAAATCTAATTTTGAAATCAAAATCAACAAAGAAATAAGAGATTATACGGAAAGTATTTTCTTTGGATTATCCCTTAGACAAAGCATCTTTTCTATCATTGCCTGTATTATTGCGTGTGGTTTGTATTTTTTATGTAAAGATCGATTAGGTACAGAAATGACAAGCTGGTTGTGTATGCTTGGTGCTGCACCATTTGCAGCATTTGGATTTATTCGTTTTCAAGGAATGTATACAGAAGATATTGTGAAAATGGCAATATCTTCTTTTATGTTGTCTACAAGGAATTTGATTAATGTGCCATTTAATCTTTATTGCGAAATACTTGAACCATTCATTAATCAATCAAGAAAGGAGTCAATTGTACATGATAAAAAGCTACGAAAGATTGAAAAAGCTCAACAAAGAAAAAACAAGAGTGCCTAAAACTGTTCAGGATACCATCCCGATAGACACAATCTATAAGGATGGTATTTTTAAATCTGGTAATAAATATACAAAGAGTTATCGCTTCTTAGATATCAACTATAAGATTGCTTCTGGAGAAGATAAAAACAATCTCTTTTTAAGCTATAGTGATTTACTGAATTCTTTTGATTCTTCTGTGATGACAAAGATAACTATCAACAATCGAAAAGTGGATATCAAGAAGTTTAAAGAGGATATCTTAATTCCATTAAAACTAGATAACTTAGATCCATATCGCGAAGAATACAACAATATGCTTTTGGATAAACTATCTGAAAGTGATGATATTATCCAGGAAAAATATATTACAGTTACCATCTTTAAAAACAGTATCGAAGAAGCAAGATTTACTTTCTCCAGAATTACCGCTGAGTATTCTACCTTATTTTCAAGACTTGGCTCTTCCTGTATTGAATTAAATGCCGAAGAACGATTAAAGATCCTCCATGACTTTTATCGAAATGAAACAGAAGAATTTACATTGGATATCAATGATTTAGCAAAAAAAGGTCATTCCTTTAAAGATTTGATTACACCTAGAATGAGCAAATACCACAACAAATATTTTGAATTTGATGGTAAATATGGAAGAGTTCTTTATTTAAGCAATTATCCAGGCTTTTTAAAAGACGAGTTTGTATCCGAACTTTGCGATTTAAATAAGAACTTGATGTATTCTATGGACATTATTACGATTCCTACTGATGAAGCAGTTCGTGAAGTAGAAAATAAATTCTTAGGTGTTGAAAAGAACATTACGGATTGGCAAATGAAACAAAATCGTAACAATAACTTTTCAGCCATTATTCCTTATGACATGGAGCTACAACGTAAGGAATGTAAAGAATTCTTAGATGATTTAATTGTACGAGATCAAAGAATGATGCTTTGCAACATCATAGTTGTACATCTTGCAGATTCTTTAGAAGAACTGGATAAAGATACAGAAACATTAAAAGCTGTTGCTCGTAAATATGTTTGTGAGCTTGAAACACTATATTTTTCAAAACGACAATTAGATGGACTACAAACTGTTTTGCCAATTGGTGTTAATAAATTGAATATCACTCGTACTTTATTAACGGAAAGTGCAGCTGTATTTATTCCTTTTCGTGCTCATGAAATCATGCAAAAGGGTGGTACTTGGTTTGGTCAAAATGCCATTACCAATAATCCAATTCTTTGTAATAAATCATTACTTCAAAATCCAAATTCTTTCTTATTAGGAATTCCTGGATCAGGTAAATCATTCCTTACAAAAGAAGAAATTGAATTCTTAATTCTATCCACGAATGACGATATTATTATTGCAGATCCAGAAGGCGAATATGATCCAATCATTAAAGCGATGAAAGGACAGATTATTCGTATTGGAACAAATAGTAAAGATTATATTAATGCCATGGATATGTCAGAAGGATATGGAGATAGTGGCAATGCGATTGCAGATAAATCTCAATTTATCATGTCTTTATTCGAACAGTTAGATACGAATCATGGTGGTATATCCCCCATTGATCGTTCTATTATCGATCGATGCGTATCTTTGGTTTATCAGGATGCCATGAAAAATAACTATATTCCAACATTAAAGCACCTATACAACAAACTATTAGAACAAAATGAACCAGAAGCTAAATCATTAGCTATCAAACTAGAACTGTTTACAAATGGATCCTTGAACATTTTTGCCCATGAAACCAACGTAGATATCAAATCTAGAATCCTATCTTTCAACATCTTTAATTTAGGCAAACAATTAAAGACAATGGGATTACTCGTGATTACGGATGCGATTATTAACCGTGTCAATGAAAATTGGAGAAAAGGAAAACGTACACATGTCTTCATTGATGAGATTCATGTTATCTTTGAAAATGAAGAAAGTGCAACCTTCTTTGCATCTGCATGGAGACAATTCCGTAAAAGAGATGCCTATCCAACGGGTATTACACAAAATGTGAAATATCTTCTCTCTTCTCAGCAAGGTACAAGCATGCTATCAAACTCTGAATTTATTGTCATGTTGAATCAATCTGCCAACGATAGAGAAGATTTAGCTAGACTTTTAAATATTTCAGAAGAACAAATGGGATACATTACAAATGCACCAACAGGATCTGGATTGATCAAGTATGGTGGTTCAATTGTGCCTTTTGTAAATAAGATGCCAAAAGGATTATTATATGATCTAAATACAACAAAACCGGGAGATAGGAAGATTATCCTTTAAGCATTTAATATCCTGTTTGTCAATAAAATTATCATAATTCTTGCAAATTAGGTTAAAAATTAGTAGAATATGTTTGCATAGTTGAAGGATATATGTATCCTTTAAAAAAGCCATTGAATGTTGGTAGCATTCAATGGCTTTGTTTTATTTCTTATTCTTATCTAATTTCCATTTATAATTAGGATTTTCCTTTATTTTTTTCTGATAATCTTTACGATAATCATTTAAACAGAGTGGGTTTGCACATCCTGCCCATTTATCGGGTTCTGCTTCCATAAGTTCATCATCTTCCCATCCACAAAAAGGACAAATATCAAATGATCCCGTATCTTCAAATTCATATTTTCCACATACAGGACACATATGCGGAGTCGCTGTATAATTATCTTCGGCATAATCATATTTTGGATTTTCATCAAGCTTAGATTGAAACCATTTTTTGTAATCATTTAAAGACAATTCATTCGTTAGATTTGGAGCATCCGGATGTTCCATCTGGTATAAATCATACTTCCACCCACAATGTGAACAGTAATCATCTTGTTTGCCTTCATAATCAGGATCTTCTTTTTCTAATTCTGTATCATCTGTAAAATAATATTCATGACATACAGGGCATTCCATTGGTTTAAAATTTTTAATTGCCATATTACTTTTTTCCTTTCTTTTTCTTTTGATCTATATAATATTTATAACCAGTAGCTGGCTTATAATATGTAACAACATATCCATCTTTTGTTATTACTGCATATTCATTTGTCTTTTTATTGTATTTATGTGTAGAGCCTTTTTTATCAATAAAACTGACACAGTATTTCCTATCAATAGTATTCGCAAATTTTATAGCATGTGCAGCATAAGAAGAAGTTGTGTCAGAACTCATTTGTGCACCATGTCTTTCAAAATGATCCAATAAAGTTTTCTTGTTAAAGTCCTTTGCCCATGCAAAACCTGTTTGTACTGTTTTATGGCCTTGACGTCCTCCTCTTGAATTTCCGTAACGATTACTTGGACCTTTAGTTGCCATAACAATTAACTCCTTTAACACGTTTTGCAATCCAAGAATCATAGAACACAAAATCTTGATTTAACTTGATATCATCAAAGATTTTTCCTGTCATTGTTCCATAAACAATGATTTTTTCTGGTTCTAATTCCATGATAATTTTTTCTAGGAAGCAAACCCATTCATATTTTTCTGGAATTGTTTTTACAAATCCGTGTGTCCCAATTGCAACAATTGAATGTTTGGGGATTGTTTCTAAAAACTCTGGAATCAATTCATCTATACCACATCGTAAATTTGGAATAACTGGAACTCCGTTACTTCCATAAAAATAGGTAAGAGACAAGTTGTCATTCATTTGTGATTTTTGCTTAATAACTGGCATATCAGAATGGATACTAAAGTCTAAGCCAATAATACCAGCAGTTCTTTTGAAAAAATCTAAGTACTTTTTAGGATTTCTTCTTACTCTTTCAAATGTTTCATCCGGTTCAAAAAAACAAATGAATGTTTTAGATAAATCTCCACGATATGTAATAGCCTTATTAAATGGCATGATATCCATAGGTATGCTTTTGGAAATCATATCCTCCTTCAAAATAGGATACTCCTCTTTTTTGGTAAAGGAAGCACCTTCAACTAAATATGCCTGAAATGAATCAGGAACTTCTTTTTTATCAATTTTCATATGTTATAAAACCTCCTTGCTATAAATTGATAACTTGGATAACATATGAAATTCGTGCATAGTTGAAGAACATATGTATCCTTTAAAAATATAAACATCTCTGCAAAAATAATTATTGGTAGTAATCATTCTTGCTCTTAATACACTCATATCAAAACACCTCCTTTAATATTTTTTACGTTTTCTTGCAAAAGCTTTGGAAACACCACATTGCTCAACAATTTCATCTTTAGATAAATTTTGTGTTCGATCATAATTCATCATGTATTCACCAGTTATAGCTTTCACCTGCCATTCGATGCTTTCATAAGGATTTAGTTCTCCATCTTTAAAACTTCTTTCATATAGAGGTACAAATCCTAATGTGTATAGGAATGGGTGAAAAATTTCATGCATGATGAAACCCCTATATGCACCTATTCCTTGGATAGCACCTTCATAAACATATTCTTTTATTTCTATAGTATAGTTTCCGTCTGGCTCGAAATATCCTCGTGCCGGAACATTTATTTCAAATAGACCATTATCTACAATTTCGTAATGTACAAAAGGCATAATATCAGTTATTTTATCTAATAGTTCTACAACAGGTTTATATAAACAATTTCTTGTCCCTGCCAAAATATCAAATACATCAGCAAGTTTTCTTAATTCGGCTCTTGTAGTGGGTTTAGTTTTGTAATCCATTTATTCAGCTCCTTTTAATAACTCAATTATCTTTTTGCTTGTTTCTTCATCTAAGTCAGGAAATGAGCGTTGAAATTGAAAAGCAAGATTTTTTTGTGATTCATTGCAATTTAAAAGATTGATTTTAACTGCATTGGCAGATTCTTCAATTGCTTCTTTCAAATTTTTTTGCTCTTCGCTTGATAAATCATAGATAGAACACAATTTTTCATACCAATCAGCCGGTATTTTCTTTTTTCCGTTTTCAACTGCAGATAAAAATGGTGTTTTTACATTCAGCTTATCCGCTGTATCTTTCATCAATAGATTATTTTTAATTCTTAATATTCGCATATATTCTCCAAATTTAGTGATAGCCACGATTGTATTCCTCCTTGAAATCTCCTTTACAATATTCATTATACACAATTAACCAAATATAGCAAGTACAATTAACTTTAATAGGTTAATTTGCTTTATTTACATATCTGGAGGTAGAGAAAATGAGAGATATTAAAACTAAGCAAAAAATACAAGCTATCAAAACAAAAGATACGAAAGGTAATATTCAGCATTTTATTAAGCAACAAACGATTCATACTAAAAGTAAAGATGTTGATAAAAAAGAAAATGCTTCTGTTAAATCCAATCCGCAGGTACAGGCTGTAAATAAAGTAAGTGTTGTTGCCAAACAAACTGTGGTTGAATCAAAACATCGTGCTACTAAGTTTATTAAGCAAAAGCGAAATGAATATAAAATCAAATCAACAAGTAAGAAACCGATTATTGAATCAAGCCATGATATTCAGCCACAACGGATTTCTTATATATCAAAGGCTAAGAAACATGTCGTAAATAAAGTAAATGTTTCAAAGATAAAACAAACTACAGAACAAATTATTTCTAAGCCTATTGTTCAAAATGCAACACAGGCTATAAAGAAATCATTTCATATTGTTAAGAAGAGTGTATCTACATTAAATACACTCTTTTCTTTTGGAACAGGACTAATTTTATTAATTGTAATTACTTTGTTTATTGGAACATTTAGTGTACTAGCACAAGATGGTGGATCTAACAGTGAAATTGTTTCCTTAAGTGAAGAAGTGATTGCCTATGAAGATACCATTCGTAAATATGCAATAGAATACGATATAGAAGATTATGTATCTTTACTTCAAGCGATTATGATGCAGGAATCTGGTGGCAAAGGAAGTGATCCAATGCAAGCTAGTGAATCAGGATATAACACAAAATATCCTAGAGTTCCTAATGGCATTACAGAACCAGAGTATTCCATAGATGTTGGTACACATACCTTTTCGGATTGTGTTAAAAAGGCAAATGTAAAAGATCCATCAGATACAGAACACATCTATCTAGCTTTGCAAGGATACAACTATGGCTCTGGCTATATTGAATGGGCAATTTCTAATTTTGGTGGTTATTCCAAATACAATGCACAACAATTTTCAGATATGAAGAAACAACAATTAAATGTATCTGGATATGGAGATCCATACTATGTAGATCATGTTATGCGCTATGTTGGTATTACCTTTAGAGGTGGAACTAATCCAAACTTCAATAATATGGAAGCATGGATTACGAAAAATCCATATGCCAAAGCAGGCTTATATGGTCAATGTACATGGTTTGCCTGGGGAAGATTTTATGAGCTATATGTTTATGATCCAGGCTTTTCTGGAAATGGATGGGATTGTGTAGATGAACTACTAAAAGCACATCCTGATAAATTCGAAAGATCTTCAATGCCAAAAGCAGGAGCTGTATTTTCTGGCATTGGTAAAAACCATGTTGGTATTGTTTTAAAAGTAGATGGTAATAACATTACAATTCAAGATGGTAATTATGATGGCATTACCAATACGTTTGAAGATGCGAAAAAAGATTGGCAAACCAACACCTATACTCTTGATTACTATAGATCAAGAATGGGAGGTATTGTATTCGCCAATCCAAAGTAAAAGTGGAGAAACCATCATCTCCACTTGTTTGTATTTTGATGTTGTTCAACAACTTTCTTTGCCTCTTCTTCTGTACGATACAATTTACTTTCACGAACACGTGTTCCAGAAGTACCACAATTACCATTTGAAAATCGAATTGTACAAAATCCACCAGAATTTCGAATAACTGTAGCTTTCTTAATAAAGATAGAAGAGCTAACAAAGTAAACAACGTCGCCTTCATTAAATTGTTTCAAATTATCATCTCCAATAGAATATAATCTCTTTGCTTATTTTACTCAATCAGATTAATAATGTCACTATGCAAGACATATTCTTTTGCCAAATGATTTTTCAGCATAAAGATACAACTTGGGAACAGCGTAAGTTACTTAGCTGTATTGAAAAGATAACAGATTTTCGAGGTAGAACACCAAAAAAACTCGGTATGGACTGGAGCGAAAGTGGTTATTTAGCATTATCAGCACTAAATGTTAAAGATGGTTATATTGACTTCTCTCAGGATGTTCATTACGGTGAACAAGCATTATATGACAAGTGGATGAGTGGAAACGAATTGCACAAAGGACAGGTTTTATTTACAACAGAAGCACCAATGGGTAATGTAGCACAAGTGCCTGATAATAAGCGATATATACTTAGTCAGAGGACAATTGCTTTTGATGTTAAAGAAGATATTATCACAGAAAACTTTCTAGCAACACTACTTAGGAGTCCTGCAGTTTTCAACACACTAACTTCACTCTCAAGTGGAGGAACGGCAAAGGGAGTAAGCCAAAAATCTCTTGCAGGTGTAGATATACAAATTCCAGTAGAACTTAGAGAGCAAGAACTTCTTGCTACCTATTTTGCCAACCTTGATAACCTTATCACCCTTCATCAGCGTGAGTTCTAAATAAAAATTATCAACTTAAATTTGCTAGAGAACGCATAACTATATCTACATCTTGATTTTCTAATTCTTGGATAATATGTAAATACGTTTTTTGAGTAGTAGTCATACTTGCATGACCTAATCTTCTTGCAACACTAGCTATTGAAACACCAGCATATAATAAAAGTGAAGCATGTGTATGCCTTAATCCATGAATAGATATTGTTGGAATATCAGCTTTTTTACAAAGTCTAAATAAAACTCCATTAACGGTTGAATTATATATTTTGTCGTTGCTTTTAACAAAAATAGGTTCATCGCTAGGTAAATCTTTTACTAATTGTGAAAATTGCATAACGGTTTTCCAATCCAATTGAACTTTTCTAACAGATGATTTATTTTTTGTTGGGAGAAATCCTCCTTGTCCTTTATAATCCCATGTTTTATTTATCAATACTACTTGCTTTGAAAAATCAAAATCTTCCGGAGTCAATGCTAAAGCTTCCGAAAATCTCATGCCGGTTTTTGCAACCAAAAGAATAAACCAATCCCAATTAACTGAATCTTTTAAATTCAAGGAGGTCAACAAATTATGAAGTTCAAATTGATTTAAATATTTCGGCTTTTTTTCACTAGGCGTTTTTCCTTTGATAATCGCCTTTCGAGTCGGATCTTTAGGAATTAGTCCTTCATCAACAGCATCTAAAATAGATCCTTTTATCTGATGATGAAAGTCCATTGTAGTCTGTCTTTCATGACATTTAGCATAATCATTAATTAATTTTTGATATGAAATTCTATCTAAATCGCATAATTTTAAATTAGGCACCAATTTTTCTAACCAAGAAATTGCCATTTTATATTTTGACAATGTAATTGGACGTATAGCGCCTTCTTTATAAATACTTACCCATTCTTTATAGTATTCAACAAACAATTGATTATTATCCATAGTCTTTTTCCTTTCCACTCACGCTGATGAAGAGTGATTAGGTTGTCGAGCTGCTGGAAATAGACTCCAATAGCATATTGTTCTTCGTGTGAAGGAAATGGAATCGCCAAATCAGTGAGCATATTTAGGACAATATAAGGGATACCACTACCACGCACTTCTTCTTGAATTTTGTCAGGCAATTCATTCCCTATGGCAACATTAAGGAATTGTCTATCTGCCAAAAAGTCCGTTAATACATAGGTTCTTTGATATGCATTGAACTTTCCATCAGCTAAATGCATATAACCGACACTGGCTCCATTGCCAGCGATAGTTATTGCAGGTCCTTCAAATGCAGCGACATCAATTTTGAAAACATCAATTCCTGATGTATAAAAATCATATTGACCGTCTGAAACCATAGCATTTGCATCAAGTTTGCCCGTAGTAATGTTGCAAAGTTCTCCTAACTTACGCTGTTCCCAAGCAAAAAGAGAGAGTTGCAAAATGTAACTCTCCCTCAATGAATTAGACTATATAAAAATAGTTGGGGTTTAGATCTGCTTTAAGATTACATAGGGCAGTGTGCTAGGCAGCTAAAAATTCGCTCCAAAGTATTTTGGGGCTTTTTTAGTACCTGTAGCTATGCAATTGTTGATTTTCAAGAGGATTAATATACGTTATTATAGAATTATAAGATTGTTGTTGTACATTTATGTTCTTCATTCAGATATAAATGTCTTCCAGGATTACATGAATGAAACTCGGATTATTTTGTTTTGAAACACGCCTTTAATTACTGTTGTATCGTTTCAAAAGACACAGGAGAAATTACTGTAGAACAGAAAAGAATCAACAATGCATTGTTGGAGAATCATAACGCAATCATCAAATTGGTTACGAAAGCAACCAGTGGCTATCAAAGCTGGGAGCGATTCAGAAACGGATGTATGCTGATCTTAGAAAAGGCATCGATTTTGAAATCGACAAGGATGACAGAAGCATTAAAATGGTTGAAAAAAGGACCCGAACAACAAAATGTTGTCCGAGTCCAATATCAGCTATAAACCGTTTTGGGGTATATGCCGCCCCTTAAATTCTTGGAGAGCAAATTCACCTAACCCCATCCAAATTTATTGCGCCGAGAAAACTTAATTCACACATAAAATCAATAATAATTGGATTAATGTGCATCAGGAAAATCATTTTTGAATTTGCCACCATAATGATTGTTCTTATAGTTTCTAATATATAGTAATACAACCATTATTACTAGAACAATGCCACAGATGGCATACATGGTAGTTGAATTTAAATTATAGAATAAATAATAGATTACTGTTCCAACAATAATTAATAATCCTATGATCACTAAAAATGCATCTACATATTTTTTCACTTCAGACCTATTCAGCTTCTTACTCATTGTCAACATACTATGATTATGATCATTCGCTTTTGTCTGTAACACTGAGTTTTGTTCTTTTACATCATCCAATTGAATTATCAATTGCTTATTCCAATCATTCTACTAATTTCCAAGTTTCCATCATAGCTTCCCACTTTCTGCATTCATATAATATTTTGACTGCATATTGAATAATTTCCAATATACAGAATGTGCCTTCATTAATTCATAATGACTACCCATTTCTTCAATGCTTCCATTCTTAAAAACAATAATGTTATCACAAAACCTTGTCGATGCCATTCTATGTGAAATAAAAATAGCCAACTTATTTTTTGATAATTCATTAAATTGTTCATAAATCTCCGATTCTGATTTTGGATCCAATGCAGCCGTTGGCTCATCCAATATGATTATTGGTGTATCTTTATAGATAGCTCGGCTAATCGCAATTTTTTGAGCAACTCCTCCTGAAGGTTCAAAACCATCTGAATCAAAATCCTTGTGTACACGTACATTCAAGCCTTTCTTGTATTTCTTTACAAATGCAGAAATCCCCAAAGAATCAAATATACCCTGAATTCGATTTTCATCACTTTTTCGCGATAAACTCACGTTTTCCTTAAGTGACATTGAAAATAATTGGAAATCCTGGAATACAGTTGAAATGAATTTTACATATTGCACATAATCATACTCTTTAATATCCACCCCATTTAATAAAATCATTCCCTCAGTTGGGTCATACAATCGACAAATTAATTTAATAAACGTGGTCTTACCCGCACCGTTTTCTCCAACCACTGCAATTTTATCTCCAGCCTTCATAAAACAATTGATATCTTTTAAAGCCCATTTATCGCTACCGCCATATTTAAATCCAACATTTCTAAATTCTAACGATTCAAAATGAGAAGGCATATTACGGTTGACCTTTCCATCATATATATCCATAGGCAAATTCATAAATTTCTCAACAGCTTCAAAGTAATAACTATACTGATTTATATCATTCACACTATCGATCACTTCATCCATAGAAGTTGTAAATGTCGCAATCGCATTGATATACAGTGTAAAATTAGCGATGGATATAAATCCTTTTGATACCATAAAAACCATATATACATAAGAAACCATTCTTTGAAAAAAATCCATAAGATGCATAAAGAAATCGGATTTATCCATAATATACATCTGATTTTTATAAAACTTCCAAAGCTTATGTAAACAATCTTTTAAAAAATCCATCAATACATATTGACCTTGATTCATTCGAATTTCCTTGCCATACTTTACATCCGAAAACACATTCATAAAATAAGACAATTCTCTTTCCTTCGGATTTTTCTCCATTTCCAATTTGGCATAGGCCTTCTTAAATCGCATCTGCGCTTTACTATTTAGAAATGCAAGACATAAAAACACAAGCAACACTGCTTTATTTAATGAAGCTATGATCCAAATCACTGTACCGAAAATCATCACTTTACTAATGATTTCCATCGCTCGATCTAATACAAAACTAAATCCTTGTCCATTCGCATATAAAAATTTTTCCGCATTTTGTTTCAAATTTAAAAACTCTGGATCTTCCAAACACGCATAATCCACTTTAGAAAGTTTTGTATTTAACTCCACCTGAAACTTTTCTAAAATAATACATCGCTTATAGAAAGCCGTATTCTTCAAAAAATCGCTTAAAAACTTCATTAAGAAAATCACAATTGAAAAGATAATGATATATGTAAGTAAATATGAAATTCGATTTTGTCCCATTAGTTCATCCAACAAAACCTTTGGAAAAAACATAATCAATAAAGGTGGGATCGTATTCGTTATTTGATACAAAATCAAACAAACCAAATAGCTTTTTTGTACATTCCACGCATACTTCCAAAGAAATGTTAAGCTTTTAAACATACGTATCACCTTCTTTATAAGAGATTCTAGCATAAATGTAATTCTTTTCAATAATAAATGTATGTTTTTTTTCATTTAATTATTTATAATTTCATATTGTTTCATTTTATTAATAATATATCATTTTACAAAAAGAGTTGTTTTATCATTAACATTATTAGAACTTCCAAAAAATATATTATGACAGCTATTCTAACTTTTATAATTCAATTGTTTCATCATGATATATTAAACACGTACTTTCTTAGCACACCACTTCGAAACTAAATACAAAATCACACTATATAGTCCAATAATTACAATTCCTGCAAAATATCCAAAATAACTAGTACCTAATAGGTTCATTCCAAAATCTCTGTATGACATTGGATTGAATGTATTGATTTTCTGCATGTTTCCTAATGGCGATGCCAAAGAACAAAGACCCAAGACAACTAAAAATACAAGCAAAGATAAGTATTTGTTTTTCATAAGTTTAGATAATACAGTTATGAGTAGGACATAAAATATTGTAGACAGCACAAGTCCAAATGCTACAAATAGTGTACATTGCCACAATGGCATCAATTCCATTCCTGGCGTTGTAAACTGATTGACACTCATATTCGTTAGTCCACTTGCCACAAGCTCAATATGATCCAATCCTTGTGTATCCCAATAATGAAAGCCAGTAAATCCAGGCTTATAATATAAAACCGGATAGATCAGATTCGATACACCTTTAAAAGGTACAAGAACTATCATATAAACTAAAATAGGCAGGAAAACAACCAATAGAACAAAAAGCACGTCAGAAATTAAATTCCATCTTACATATTTTTTCTTTACTCCAGAAATAGTTAGAATTGTTTTTTCTGTCTTTGCTCGTCTTTCTCTTTGTTGAAACAATAGAAGTCCAACCAGCAAAGGTAAAACTACAGGCAATATATATCGAGCTGTCTGTAGTGAAACACTGGATGCATCCACATATGAATATGTTATTGGAGCAAGATCATGTTTTAGCAAGTAGTCAAAGTAACGAGCCTGCTGCATAGAACAAAAATATAAATTAATATCATTTGATTTTTGTACGATTAATTTCTCATATTGCGACAAATCAGGTAATCCATAAGTAAATTTTCTCCTTCTCTAATAATTAAACAGTTGGAGATAAACTCCTCT
>OHNK01000499.1_pt1 | contig 25553 bp, 20 predicted proteins | sample 1569551 | NCBI WGS metagenome assembly OHNK01 (sample SAMEA3879518, study PRJEB24766) | human gut metagenome | biome: human-associated habitat; feature: feces | place: USA | collected 1985/1987 | reverse complement strand
TATCTGTACCAGATGATGTTACAACATGGTTAGTAAATGTTGAGTTGTTACCACCGCCATGATCCATATGAAGAACAAGAGCCATATCAAGGATCTTCGCCTCAAGTTCTGTATACTGACGATCTTCTCTGAGCATCATCAGAATATTCTCTGCCATAGACAGTTCTTTCTTCGGTGCATAAATATACAGGTCTTCACCCATTTTATAATTGTAAGCAAGATAGCTATAAACCATAAGCATTGGGAACTGGCTGATCAGGTTCAGACTCTGACGCAGTACATTCGGAATGCTTGTATCATCCGCTTTGTCATCGTAAGAATAAAGCTGAAGAATACTTCTTGTAATACTGTTCATCATATCACGGCTCGGAGCCTTCATGATCACGTCACGTACAAAATTCGGTGGAAGCATCCGGCGGTCAGCTATCATATCCTTAAAATTCTCAAGTTCCTTCTGATTCGGAAGCTCTCCAAAAAGAAGCAGATATGCAATCTCCTCAAATCCAAAATGTTTCGCCTCAAGGAATCCGCTTACAAGATCTTTAATATTGTAACCTCTGTAATAAAGATTACCTGCACACGGTACGGATACACCGTCTACAATCTTTGTTGCACACACATCGGATATATTTGTCAATCCGGCAAGTACACCTTTACCGTTCAGATCTCGAAGTCCTCTTTTCACCTCATATTTGGTATAAAGTTCTTTGTCAATTGCATTGTTCGTTTCACATTTCAGAGCAAGTTCTTCAATCTCCGGAGTGATGTCAAAAAATATGCTGTTAATATCTTTGGCCATGGGCTCTTCCTCCTTCTCTTGTTTCTTCTAATGTCTTTTATCTTTTAATTATACTAGATATCCGTCTAGTAAACAATTAACTGAATATTAAATCTTTATGAATCAAAAAGTGAAGAAGAATAAAGTTGCTGTCCACTACATTTTTGTAAACAGCAACTTTGTAAATTCTTTTAATATTATTTTATCTGCAATCATAAAGAAAATCTGCCAGCTTTGCAAATTCTTCCAGCGTAAGGGCTTCTCCACGAATAGATGCTCCTCTTCCGAGTGCATCAATCGCTGCCTCGATTTCTTCCTTCGTATAGTCAAGTTCTGCCGAATTCTTCAGTCCATTTGCCAAAGTCTTTCTTCTCTGGTTAAAGGAGGCACGGATAATACGGAACATAAGCTTTTCATCCTTTACCTTCACCGGTGGTTCTTCATAACGTTCCAGACGGATTACCGCAGATCCAACCTTCGGACGAGGCATAAAGCAGTTCGGTGGTACATTTGCCACAATATATGGTTTCGCATAATATTGCACAGCCAGAGACAGTGCACCATAGTCCTTCGTTCCCGGTCCCACCTGCATACGGTCTGCAACTTCTTTCTGAACCATAACTGTAATACTCTTGATCGGAACATGATTCTCAAAAAGTCCCATAATGATCGGCGTTGTAATGTAATATGGCAGGTTGGCCACAACCTTGATCGGTTTTCCTCCATTTTCCTCTTCTGCAAGCTTTGCAATATCTACTTTCAGAACGTCATTGTTAATAACACGGGCATTGTCATAATCTGAAAGCGTATCTTCCAGAATCGGAATCAGTGCCTTGTCAATCTCAACTGCAACAACTTTTCTCGCTGCACATGCCAGATACTGTGTCATCGTTCCGATTCCCGGTCCGATTTCCAATACAAAATCATCTTTTGTAATCTCTGCTGCCGCAATAATTTTGTCCAGTACATGTGTATCGATCAGAAAGTTCTGACCGAACTTTTTCTGGAATACGAAATTATATTTCTGTAATACTTCTATCGTATTCTGTGGATTTCCAAGTGTTGGTTCTTTCATCTCATCTCTCCATTTCTTATAATTGATATAGATCCCTTGCATTCTTCTCTGTCTGTTCGATCACCTGCTCCGCAGAAATGCCTTTTAACTCTGCGATCGCTTCTACAACATATGGCAGGTACAAGGACGAATTTCTCTTCCCTCTGAACGGTGTCGGTGCCAGATACGGGCAGTCTGTCTCAAGAACAATTGACTCCAGCGGAATCTCTTCTACAATCTCTTTTAATTTCTTTGAATTCTTGAATGTAACAACACCGCCGACTCCGATGTAATATCCCATCTTTACATATTCTCGCGCCATCTCAAGGCTGTAAGAATAACAGTGTATCACACCTTTGAGTCCTTTTCCATGTTCTTTCATAATTTCCATCGTATCAGCTGCCGCCTCACGGCTATGGATCATCACAGGTTTGTTCATCTCCCGCGCAAGATCCAGCTGTCTGATGAACCAACGTTTCTGCAGGTCATGCCCTTCTTTATCCCAATAATAATCAAGTCCGATCTCGCCAACCGCAACGATCTTTTCTTTCTTTAATAATTCTCTCATTCGAGCGAAATTCTCTTCATTCAGTGCACCGACTTCGTCCGGATGTACACCTACTGATCCATATATAAATGAATATTTCTCTGCGAGTTCTACTATCTTATCCCAGGACTCTACTGTCGCCGCTGCATCCACAATTGTTCCAACGCCGCCTGCTGCCATACTGCTTAGTAGCTCATTTCTGTCTGTGTCAAACTGCTCATCATCATAATGCGCATGTGTATCAAATATCATTTTATTTACCGCCTGCTTTCAATATTTCCAGTCTTATGCTTTAGTTTAACACATGTTAGCTCTAAAATACAACTATGAGAAACTCGCTCCGCGAGTTTCTCAAGTTATCGCGGCAGTCGCCAAGGTCTCGTGCAAGCACGGACTTTGGCTCGTTGCTCGCGTAAATAAGAACAAAGCAGCGAGGTACAGGTCATTCCCCATATCTCGCTGCTTTTATCTCATTTTATGTAACTGTTCAAAGCCAACCTCCAAAATGCTACGCATTTCGGAGGTGTGGCGTATCCAGAAATTAATGATTTCTATAGTAATTGATCAGGCATCCGTCAAGAATGATCTCACGCTCTGCGTCTGTCAGATCTCCCAGCTTAAGATTCAGTTCTTTGAGTTCATCACCTACAACATAAGCTTTGATCACATCCGCTTTCTCTTCTACTGCTTTTCTCACATTAGGAACAAAGATGTAATCTCCGTTCTTGAAGGAAAGTGCTTCATGATCTTCTTCTGTCAGGAATGGGAGCATTCCCCAGTTGATCAGGTTAGAACGGTAACGCTTTGTTGCATACTCTGTTGCGATGTTTGCCCATCCGCCAAGTACCTTCTGACAGGAAGCTGCCTGCTCACGAGCAGATCCGTCTCCTGGTTTTACTGCGAAGATTGTACTTCCGACACCAAGGTTACCCTTGCCAACTTCCGGATATGTCTCGTGAATCTTATCCATCACCGGTTTCAGTTCTGCAAGAGCATCTACCGGACATTCATCTGCTTCAATTGCTTTCTGAGCTTTCTGTACTTCTTTTGCACGCCCAACGTATGCAGGATCTTTTCTTGAAAGAGCGAACTCTGCAAGTCCCAGTGGATTAGAACGGTAAGAAGATGTCTCTCCGGACGGAATCAGCTCATCTGTTGTTGTAACAGGATCATGGATCTCAGATACAACCTTCACAAGCAGGTTCTGTGGAAGTGCTGACATTGCCGGCCAGTCCTTAATGTTTGGTCCAAATTTAATCTCAACGCTTGGATCAGCAACGCCCTTGCTGTCAAATACACGGTTTGCATAAATATTCTTATCAAAGTGATATTTCTGTCCTTTGTACTCTACATCCATTGCTGTTGCCGGTGTTAAGAATCCCTTATTTGCTGCTGTTGCTGCGATAGAACGAGCATCCATCAGTGCTACAGAAGAGATCTGTCCGTTCTGCAGCTTACTTCCTTCACGGTTCGGGAAGTTTCTTGTTGTATGACGGATAGAGAATGCGTTATTTGCCGGAGTATCTCCTGCTCCAAAGCACGGTCCACAGAATGCTGTCTTCACAACAGTTCCTGCTTCCATAAGATCTGCAATTGCACCATTCTTAACAAGTTCCATATAAATCGGTGTACTTGCCGGGTAAACGCTGAATGTAAATTCATCTGCTCCGATGTTCTTTCCTTTGATGATATCTGCAGCTGCACAGATATTTTCAAATCCACCACCTGCACATCCTGCGATGATTCCCTGCTCTACATAGAACTTACCGTTTCTGATCTTATCCTGCAGAGAGTAATCAACTGCACCGTCAAGACTTACAAGTGCTTTCTGCTCTACATCATGAAGGATGTCTGCCAGATTTGCGTTCAGTTCATCAATTGTATAAACATTGCTTGGGTGGAATGGCATTGCGATCATTGGCTTGATCTCGCTTAAGTTTACATAAACCATACCGTCATAATATGTAACTGCTCCAGGATTCAGTTCTTTGTAATCTTCACTTCTTCCGTGAATATCATAGAACTCCTGAATCTTCTCATCTGTTTTCCAGATAGAAGACAGACAAGTTGTCTCTGTTGTCATAACGTCGATTCCGATACGGAAATCTGCACTAAGCTTGCTGACTCCAGGTCCAACAAACTCCATAACCTTGTTATTCACATAACCGTTCTTGAATGTAGCTCCGATGATTGCAAGAGCAACGTCCTGCGGTCCTACACCTTTCATCGGCTCTCCGTCTAAGTAGATTCCGATCACGCCCGGCATTTTAATATCATAAGTCTTGTTCAGAAGCTGTTTCACAAGCTCTGGTCCACCTTCACCCATAGCCATCGTTCCGAGTGCTCCGTAACGTGTATGGCTGTCAGATCCAAGGATCATCTTTCCTCCGCCTGCAAGCATCTCACGGGCAAACTGATGGATAACTGCCTGATGCGGTGGTACATACATACCGCCGTACTTCTTCGCACAAGTTAGTCCAAACATATGATCATCTTCGTTGATTGTTCCACCAACTGCACAAAGACTGTTATGACAGTTTGTAAGTACATACGGCATCGGGAACTTCTCAAGTCCTGACGCACGTGCTGTCTGGATAATTCCAACAAATGTGATATCATGGGATGTCAGCTTATCAAAACGGATCTGCAAACGCTCCATGTTCTCGGATGTATTGTGTGCCTTTAAAATACCATATGCCATTGTGTTCTGAGCGGCTTCTTCCTTCGTCAGCGGAACCTGCACATTTCCTGTGTCTTCTACTATCTCTGTTCCATTGAGAAGATATACGCCATTCTCGTACAATTTAATCATGTAAAGACCTCCTTCAATCTGATCTATAGTTTTGAAATAACTGCTACCATATTAACATATTTGAGTGTTTCGGTAAATCTAAATTTTCACAATTCAGCATTGTAACTCAATAAAGTGCAATTTTTACTGATTTTTTAGATAGAAAGCGGAAATCTCATCTCAATAATAAACTCATTTTTCTCTGTCTTTGCGCTGATTTCTCCATTCATACGTTTCACAAGTTCCTTTGCAATAGATAGTCCCAATCCGGTAGATGTTTTGCTCCTTGCCACATCCGCTTTATAAAATCTGTCAAAGACATGTTCTATATCAATCTGCTCCGAATGTATCACCTGATTACTGATTCGCAATACCGCGCGTTCCTGCTTGCGTTCTAACACAATACTTATCTTCTTTTCTCCATGATCCAGGCCATTTTTAATTACATTCTGAATAACACGGTGGAGTCCTTGTTTATTTCCGGCTATAGATAGCAGTTCTTCTGTAATCTGAATATCCGGCTGGATTCCCCTTCTTACCCAGTCATCATAATAGGAAAACACCATTTCTTTCAGAATCCGGTTGATACAGCAAGGCGTCAGCTCCAGACTATAGGATTCATTTTTTAACTTTGTGAACATGAAAAGTTCTTCCAGCATTTCATTCAGACTGTGTATTCTTTCATGAATAATATTCAGATAACGTCTCTGGTCTTCGACATTTTCGCATTCTTCCATAAGCTGAAAATATCCATCCAGAGATGTCAGCGGTGTCCGGATATCATGGGAAAGGTTCGTATAAGTATCCGCGATCAAAGCTTCTTTCTCCTGATAACGCTGCTTCTCTTTTCTTTGTAATTCCAGAAGTTCATTCAATCTGTCTGAAAGCGTTCCGATTCCACCCAAATCAAACTCGCGTTGAATCAACATGTTACTGTCATGTTTCATCAAGAACGCCAATTGGCGGCAGATGTCCTTCACCTGCCGCTGATATTTCCACATAATAATAAATTGTAAAATGATAATTCCTGCTAATATTCCAATTACGATATACATCCGCTAAATATCCCTCTTTTGAAAAACAGCACTGCTTGCAGCTATCATTATGACAGCAAACACAATCGCCACGCCGAATGCTTCCAGACACTCATTTCCACTTGGATTCATAGGAAGCAGTGATAATTTCCCGGTTATCGTATACTTATAAATCTGGAAATTCTGGATTCCCATTTTCCGAACAGCACTGTTTATTAATCCGTATACGATACTCATTATATTCATTGTAAGACAAATCGCGATGACCATGCTAATCACATTATTTTTCAGAATAATTGCAATCGCCATGCAGATCAACACGAGTGCATAATGAAGTGCCAGCTCCGTCAGGAAATAAGACAGAACAGCTTTTGAACTTCCCCACGTCAATTCTTTGAATACTATATAGTTCGCAGCTCCCTGGAGTAAGAATGCGCCTGCCATTGTCAGCACCGTAAAGACCGCCAACGCAATAGATCTGGAAAAAATCAGTGTTCCTCTTTTTTGAACCTGGCCGCCAATATTTTTAATATAACCGCTTCCGATATCCGCTGTTGAAAACATCACAGCAAAAATCACCAGAAACAACGCATAAAATTTCCCCTGAGAATTTGCAAAGAAAATGTCATACACCGTAACCTTTTCTCCCGGTTCTGTCGGCAGTGTCACCATCATTCCCACATTAATATTCTCTGCAGTCGGTTCCGCAAACTGCTCCTGCCGCACGGTATCTTCTTTACTTAATGAATCATAATCTGTTTTACACATAAATGTTGTAAACAGTACTGACACAGCCAGCACGATCCATACTACATACATACTTTTGGTGCGAAACATCCGGTACAAATCCATTTTTATCATATTAAGCATGGCTGGCACCTCCTGTCAGATTCAGAAAATACGTTTCCAGTTCTTCACTCGTTATAGCAAGCCCTTTTACCGGAATTCCTGCCTTTGCAAGCTCCATATTCAACGTTGCACTTTCATTCAGACGTTCAAAAATGTGAATATGTTCTTTGTCTGTTACCTGATAATTCGTGAATCCCATAGCATCCAGCACCGGAATTGCCAGCTTCGGATCAGCCAGTGTTAATTCCATCCGCTCACTGCATCTTCGCATTAATTCTTCTCTTGTAAGCTCCTGCAATAAACTTCCATTGTGAATGATTCCATAATCGGTAGCAATCTTCGATAATTCCTCCAGTATATGACTGGAAATGCAAATCGTCATATTCCTCTCTTTCTGAAGTCTCTGAATCGTGTCACGGACCTCAGCAATTCCCTGTGGATCCAACCCATTGATTGGTTCATCAAGGATTAACAGATCCGGTTCTCCAACCAACGCAAGACCAATTCCCAGACGCTGTTTCATTCCAAGAGAAAAGTGTTTTGTCTTTTTCCGTCCCACATGCTCCAGACCTACTGTTTTCAATATCTCATCAATGTAACCTGCTTTCTTTATCCCAAACAGCTTGCATTTGATATTCAGATTTTCATATGCGGTCATATTTCCATATAATCCCGGTGCTTCAATCAGACATCCCACTCGGGAGCGGACTTTCTGTAAATCCTTTCCCTTATATCCGAAGATCTCAATCTCTCCACTCGTTGGCCTGGAAAGTCCACTGATCATCTTCAGGCAAGTCGTCTTCCCGGCTCCATTTCGTCCGATAAATCCATAGATAGCGCCCTTTTTAATATGCATGCTGACACTGTCCACAGCTTTATGATGTCCATACCGCTTCGTCAGTCCTCGTGTTTCCAATAACATCTCACTCAAATTTTTCATCTCCTTTTTCTTATCTGCATTTATCATAAAAGATGAATCCTAATCAAACGCAAATAAATAGTAAAAAAAGAGTAAAGATTACGCATGAAGACGATAACCGATTCCCCATACTGTCTCAATGTATTCCTCCGAAGTCACTTGTTTGATCTTCTTGCGGATGTTGCTGATATGTACGTCCAATGTCTTCGTCTCACCAATATAAAGTTCGTCCCAGGCATATTCGAAAATATCCTCTTTACTGAAAACCTGTTTTGGATTCCTGAGCAGTAATTCTAAAATCGCAAACTCCTGTTTTGTGATCTTCGGAAGTATCTTTCCAGCAATTTCAACCTGAAATGTATCTCTGTTTAATAGCATATCTTTAAATGAAAGCGCATGCTGTTCCTCTGCTTCCTTTTCTTCTTTATGACGGAGTTGTACCTGAACTCTTGCCAGCACTTCCCTGATTTCAAATGGTTTCGTTATATAATCATCCGCTCCGCTCGTTAAAACCTCTACCTTTTCATCCAGGCTGTCTTTTGCAGTCAACACAATAACCGGAAGATTTCCCTTTTTCCGTATTTCCTCCAGAACTGCCTCACCTGGAATTCCGGGCAGCATCAGATCCAGCAGCACGAGTGCATAACCGTGCTCCTGCATATTTAAAAGCAGCTTTGCTTCGGTCCCGGAAAATGCCTGCTCACAGGAATAGCCTTCTTTGGATAATGCCTCCTGAAGCAAGTTATTAATATTTGTATCGTCTTCTACAATCAGTATTTTCTGCATGATATTGCTCCTTTATCTTCCTCAATACTCGGCCATGATTTTCTGAGTGCTGCATAAGAAATCAAGAAGTTTGCAAGCCATCCGGCCGGTACTGCAAGCCAGACAAATGCAATTCCGAACCGCGGTGCACAAATCAAAGCAACAGACAAACGGATTGCAAGATTTACCATATTCGCAATGAGAAACGGACGCATGATTCCAAGTCCGCGAAGAACACCATCGGTTGCCATCTTAATACCCATGAAGATGAAAAAATACCCCAGCCATCTCATATAATCACCGGATACCTGATACGCTAAAGCTGTTCCATCTTTTCCAAGGAATAAGGAAGAAATCTGATTGTGCAGTGATTCAATGACCAGAAAAGCAAGGAGTGCGAAACATATATCTAACACCAGTGCCGCATGATAGCCTTTTTTGAGCCGTTCGATTTTCTTTGCACCAAGATTCTGGGATATATACGGCGAAATCGCATTGCCGATGGATACAAAAATCAGTGAAAAAACATTTTCCACTCGCATCGTTGCCGAATAACCTGCGAGCGCCTGTGTGCCAAATGGATTTACAACTGCCTGTACGATCATCATACCGATCGACACTGTAGACTGCTGGAGAACTGACGGTACGGCAATTTGAAGCATCGAATATAACTCCTGTCCGTCAAACCATTCAAACTGACATTTATACCGTCTCATTCTATAAAGGAAAATCAGAAATGAAAAGACCGCGGAAATCCCCTGTGCAATAAGCGTTGCCAGGGCCGCACCAAACACGCCGAGACCAAGTCCGGCTACCATCCAAAGATCCATAAAAATATTTAATACGGATGAAAAAATCAGAAGAACCAATGGAATTCTGGATTCACCGATGGATGTGAACATCGTTGAGAGGATGTTGTACATAAACAGAAATGGGAATCCCACAAAATAAACCCGCAGATACAATACTGCTTCATCCAGTATATCCGCAGGTGTTTGTAATAAACTCATCATTGAATGCGAAAAGCAAAAACCAAAGATTCCAAGTAGTATGCTCAGGACTAAAAAGCTGATCAGTGATGTCGACACAATTGTTTTCATTTTACCATAATCTCTGGCTCCAAAATAACGGCTTACGAGTACACCTGCGCCTACACCGGCGCCCAGAGCTACACAAATGAAAACATTCGTAAGTGCAGCACAGGCGCCGACAGCCGCAAGTGCCGAAGAACCAACAAACTGACCGACAATGATCGAATCAGCCATATTATATATCTGCTGAAAAAAACTGCCTAAGATCATAGGCATTGCAAAAACAGTTAACGCTTTCAGGGGCGCATCTGTAATTAGATATTCATCTTTTGACATGATCATACTTCTCCTCAATCAAAATCTCTGGTAATATTTGTAAGCCATTTCTTTCTGAAATAGTGAATAAATACCACTGGCATTTTCTCGAACTCATCTAAAGTCATTACAAAGTAAACCCAGACAGGCGGTAATTTAAAAACATATGCTGCAAGGAAAGTTGCCGGAACTGCAACAAGCCACATAAATATGGAATCTACGATCATTCCAAATCTGGAATCTCCGCCACCTCTGAAACAACCGCATATAAGGCAGGTATTAATCCCTTCTCCCACAAGACGCCAGGTTGTCATAATTATAAAAATGCTAAGATAAGAAAGGGCAGTCTCGGTCAATTTATCCCGATAGAAGTCCAGTATCAGAGGACGAATCGCCAGAATAATAACGCATCCGATCAGGCTTACAGCAAGTGTTATCCTAAGCATCCGTTTCCCGTATTCTCCGGCTGTATCAATTTGATCTTTCCCTAACTCCTGGCTGATAATGATAGTAGTAGCGTTGGCAAAACCTCGGCAGGCAATAGCACCAATATTTACCACCATAACAGCAACCGCATTTGCGGCAACCATGTCATCTCCGATATGCCCAAGAATTGCTGCAAATGCTGAAGTGGCAAAACTCCAGACAACATCATTTACCACGGCTGGAGTGGCAATTTTCATAAAGTCATGAAACAAAATACCTGATTTCGCAAAGAAATATTTTATCCGGAATCTGACATCTGAACTGTTTAATGAATAGATGAGACAAATTAATACCTCTGTAATTCTGGCAATCACAGTACCAAGTGCAACACCTGTAACGCCAAGCTTTGGAAATCCAAACAGACCAAAGATAAATGTGGCATTACAAAGTACATTGACACAAAGAGAAACAATGTACGTAATAGAAGGCAGCATTATTTTTCCAATACTTCGAAGAGCGCTCATAAAAACCTGCGAGAACCCCATAAACATAAATGAAAATGAAATCACCTTCAAATACTCACTTCCGGCAGCAATCGTATCCGGACTATTTGTGAAAATCTTCATAACCGTAACCGGCATAGTAAAGGAAATAACGAAAAATATAAGCGAGACGATCAGTGAAATCCGTTCCGCAAGACCGAGAATCCTTTCTACTGTCTTTTTATCCCCTTTTCCCCAGTACTGGGCACACAGAACCGAAGTTCCTGTAGCCATACCGTAATATAAGCAGAACAGAATAAACGTATACTGGTTCGCAAGTGATGAAGCTGACATCGCCGTCTGGCTTACGTATCCAAGCATTACCGTATCGGCAATGTTTACCAATGTTCCAATCAAATTTTGAATCATGATCGGAAAGGCTAATTTTGATGCGTATTTTAAGAAATCTTTTTTATTTAGCATACAACTGTTCTTCCTTAATTCTATAAATGTTTAATCTACAGTACTGTTTTTGCAGCATCATCAGCCTTCCTCTTCTCCGTAATGTTTACTCAAAGAGAAGCCTCTTCCTCGTACCTCTGTAACTCTGCTGATGATCATAAATGCCTCCGGGTCAATCTGTCTGATCAATTTCTCAACTTGTGGAAGTTCTCGATTAGACACAATACTCAATACAATCTGCTTTTGTTCTTGTTTGTAACCGCCTTCCCCATACAGCATCGTCACGCCTCTGTCTACCTGCGCAAGAATTGCCTGACGTACTTCTTCCACCTGTTTGCTGATAATCTTCACTTCCGTCTTGGTATTTCCCATCACTAACACTTTGTCCAGCACTGTCGTGTAGATCATTACCAGTAAAATTCCGTATAAAACGCGTTCCGGAGGATTATATAGAATCTGCGGTAACAGAATCAATATATCAAATACATTCAGACTCACTGACACCGGAATTCGAAAATACTTATTCAAAATCAACGGTGGAATATCCATACCTCCGGTAGAAGCTCCTGTTCGAATTACAATACCAAGTCCAATCCCGATTCCAAGTCCGGCAAAAATCGTATTCAGCATTGGATTATCCGTGATCACCAGATCCCCAAAAATATGATTGGCCGCTTCCAATGCAATTGGATATGTGAAAGAACTGAGAATTGTCGTCAGTGCAAATTTCTTACCAAGAAAAATCACTCCAACTATCAGCATCACAATATTAAATGCTAAGACAAATCCAGAAATTGATGCTCCCGTAAAATGCTTCACTACCAGACCAATACCGGTTGTTCCTCCTGTCATCAGATTCCCCGGTAAAAGAAAAAGTCTGATCACAAAAGCATAGAAAACGTTTCCAAAAATGACTTTTGCCACGGTACTTACCCTCTTTAAACATGCCTTGTCCATAAATTCCTCCCATTAGCCATATGATTTTGATTATCTCCAAAAACGTCTGTTAGAGAATCTTCACTAACAGACGTTCTTCAAAGTATTTCTTAATACAGTGATATTATACTTAGAAATGTGACGAGTTTCAATAGGATTTTTTCAGGCACATATATAGAAAAACCCGCAGAACTGAAGTCCTGCGGGCATATTTCATTTTAAGTATCGATATTAAATCTAACTAGATATTAATTACTCGATGATTGTAGCAACTGTACCTGATCCTACTGTACGTCCACCTTCACGGATAGCGAAACGAAGACCTTCCTCCATAGCTACTGGATGGATCAGTTCAACTGTCATCTCTACGTTATCTCCAGGCATACACATCTCGATTCCTTCTGGAAGCTCGCAAACACCTGTTACGTCTGTTGTTCTGAAGTAGAACTGTGGACGGTAGTTGTTGAAGAATGGAGTATGACGTCCACCCTCGTCTTTTGTCAGTACGTAAACCTGGCATGTGAATTTCTTATGGCAGCTTACTGTACCTGGTTTGATAAGAACCTGTCCTCTTTCGATCTCTGTTCTCTGAATACCACGAAGAAGTGCTCCGATGTTATCTCCAGCCTGAGCCTCATCAAGAAGCTTACGGAACATCTCGATTCCTGTTACAACAGTCTTCTTAACGTCCTCGTGGATACCGATGATTTCAACTTCGTCAGATACGTGAAGTGTTCCACGCTCTACTCTACCAGTTGCAACTGTTCCACGTCCTGTGATAGAGAATACGTCCTCTACTGGCATAAGGAATGGCTTGTCTGTAGCACGCTCTGGTGTTGGGATCCATGTATCAACAGCGTCCATAAGTTCCATGATCTTGTCTCCCCACTCTCCGTCTGGATCTTCAAGAGCCTTAAGAGCTGATCCCTGGATGATCGGTGTGTCATCTCCTGGGAAGTCATACTCGTTAAGTACTTCACGGATCTCCATCTCTACGAGTTCAAGAAGCTCTTCGTCGTCTACCATGTCACATTTGTTCATGAATACAACGATGTATGGTACGTTAACCTGACGGGACAGAAGAATATGCTCTTTAGTCTGAGCCATAACTCCGTCTGTTGCAGCTACAACAAGGATAGCTCCGTCCATCTGAGCTGCTCCTGTGATCATGTTCTTAACGTAGTCAGCATGTCCTGGGCAGTCAACGTGTGCGTAGTGACGGTTAGCTGTCTCATACTCAACGTGTGCTGTAGAGATTGTGATTCCACGCTCTCTTTCTTCTGGAGCCTTATCGATGTTCTCGAAATCTACAGATGCGTTACCTTCTACTCTGTGAGAAAGTACTTTTGTGATAGCAGCTGTAAGAGTTGTTTTACCATGGTCAACGTGTCCGATAGTACCGATATTACAATGCGGTTTTGTTCTTTCAAATTTAGCCTTTGCCATTTTGAATATCCTCCTTAAAAATATAACCCTCAATGGGGCAACCTTGTTTTGGTTTTCTATTTTAAACCTGGCTAAGTTTGATTATATTTCAAACTTAGCCGATTTTCAAGCCTTTTATGATATTTTAGGCATTTTTGTTGGATAACACCTTTTCCTGTACAGACTTCGGTACTGGCTCATATTTCTCAAAGAACATTGAGTAGTTACCACGTCCCTGTGTTCTGGAACGAAGATCTGTAGAGTATCCAAACATTTCTGACAGAGGAACGTACGCACGTACGATCTTTCCGCCACCGAGATCATCCATACCTTCAATACGTCCACGACGTGAGTTCAGGTCTCCGATGATATCTCCCATATATTCTTCAGGCATTGTAACCTCTACCTTCATGATAGGCTCAAGAAGTACAGGTGCGCCCTGTTTCATAGCATCCTTGAATGCAAGGGAACCAGCGATGTGGAATGCCATCTCACTGGAATCGACTTCATGGTAAGATCCGTCGTATACGTTAGCGTAAACACCAACTACAGGGAATCCTCCAAGGATACCAGACTTCATAGCTTCTTCAATACCTTCACCTACTGCCGGGATGTATTCCTTCGGAATAGCTCCTCCAACTACAGTAGACTCGAACTTGTATGTCTCCTCACCGTTGACATCCATTGGCTCGAATTTAACTTTACAGTGTCCGTACTGTCCACGTCCACCAGACTGTTTCGCATACTTGCTGTCAATATCAACTGGCTTTGTGATGGACTCTTTGTAAGCAACCTGAGGTGCACCTACGTTAGCCTCTACCTTGAACTCACGAAGAAGTCTGTCAACGATGATTTCAAGATGAAGCTCACCCATACCAGCGATGATTGTCTGTCCAGTTTCTTTATCTGTATGAGCACGGAATGTCGGGTCTTCTTCTGCAAGTTTTGCAAGAGACTCTCCAAGTTTTCCCTGTGAAGCCTTTGTCTTAGGCTCGATAGCGAGCTCGATAACTGGCTCTGGGAATTCCATGGACTCAAGAATTACTGGATGCTGATCGTCACAGATTGTATCTCCTGTTGTAGAGAACTTGAATCCGATTGCTGCAGCAATATCTCCTGAATATACTTTATCCAGCTCTTCACGCTTGTTGGCATGCATCTGAAGGATACGTCCAACACGCTCTTTTTTATTTTTAGTAGCATTCAGTACATAAGAACCGGAGTTCATAACACCTGAATACACACGGAAGTAAGCAAGCTTACCTACGAATGGGTCTGTCATGATCTTAAATACGAGAGCAGAGAACGGCTCTTCATCAGAAGAGTGTCTTACTACTTCGTTTCCGTCTTCATCAACACCCTCGATTGCCGGGATGTCTGTTGGAGCCGGCATAAACTCGATGATTGCATCAAGGAGTTTCTGAACACCTTTGTTTCTGTATGCAGTACCGCAGCATACCGGAACAGCTGTACACTCACATGTAGCTTTTCTCAGTGCTACTTTCATTGCATCGATAGAAGGTTCTTCACCCTCAAGGTATTCCATCATAAGGTCATCGTCCAGCTCACAGATTTTCTCTACGAGTTCTGTGTGATAAAGCTCAGCTTCATCCTGCATCTCTTCCGGAATATCTGTTACAGTGATGTCTTCACCCTTCTCATCATTGTAGATGTAGGCCTGCATCTCGAACAGATCGATGATTCCTTTGAATTCGTCTTCTTTTCCGATTGGAAGCTGAAGACAAATAGCGTTCTTTCCAAGTCTTGTCTTGATCTGATCTACAGCATTGTAGAAATCAGCACCAAGGATGTCCATCTTATTGATGAATGCCATACGTGGTACATTGTATGTGTCTGCCTGACGCCATACGTTTTCTGACTGCGGCTCAACACCACCCTTAGCACAGAATACGCCGACAGCTCCATCAAGTACACGGAGTGAACGCTCAACCTCTACAGTGAAGTCAACGTGTCCCGGAGTATCAATGATATTGATACGGTGCTCTAAAGCGCCCGGTTTCACTTTTGTCTTCTCTTCCAATGTCCAGTGACATGTTGTAGCGGCTGAAGTAATTGTGATACCTCTTTCCTGCTCCTGTTCCATCCAGTCCATTGTAGCAGTACCTTCGTGAGTATCACCAATCTTATAGTTAACACCGGTATAGTAAAGAATACGCTCTGTCAGTGTAGTCTTACCAGCATCAATATGAGCCATAATACCGATATTTCTGGTTCTCTCTAATGGATATTCTCTTCCAGCCAAGATTTTTTCCTCCTAAAATAATTAGAAACGATAGTGAGCAAACGCCTTGTTTGCTTCTGCCATCTTGTGCATATCTTCTTTTCTCTTTACAGCTCCACCTGTGTTGTTAGCTGCATCAAGAATTTCATTTGCCAGTCTTTCTTCCTGTGTCTTCTCGCCTCTCTGACGTGAATACATAGTTAACCAGCGAAGTGCGAGTGCCTGTCTTCTGTCAGCTCTAACCTCGATCGGTACCTGGTATGTTGCTCCACCGATACGTCTTGCTTTAACTTCAAGAACTGGCATCATGTTATTCATAGCCTCTTCAAACACTTCAATAGCCGGCTTCTCAGCCTTAGCTTCTACTCTTTCAAATGCTCCGTATACAATCTTCTGTGCTACGCCTTTCTTACCATCAAGCATGATGTTGTTGATAAGTTTGGTAACAACTTTATTGTTGTATATTGGATCCGCTAATACATCTCTCTTCTGAGTATGTCCTTTACGTGGCACGGTCCTTCCCTCCTTAATCATATTTTCCGGTTTTTCCGGGATTAATTCATCGGTACTCACATGTGTCTTTCTATGAGATCACATTCCATGTGCTCGCAGCCGCGAAATCTATATAGCATCCGCAACCTACGACTAATCATAGTTCTGTTTGTGATACGATTTAACTATTAGTTACACTTATCTAAAATACTATACTGCAATCCGCGACTTCTTATTTAGCGTCTTTCGGTCTCTTAGCACCGTATTTAGAACGAGCCTGTCTTCTCTTAGCAACACCTGCTGTATCAAGTGTTCCACGGATAATGTGGTATCTTGTACCTGGCAGGTCCTTAACTCTTCCTCCACGGATCATAACAACGCTATGCTCCTGAAGGTTGTGTCCTTCACCTGGAATGTAGCTTGTTACTTCGATTCCGTTTGACAGACGAACTCTGGCGATCTTTCTCAGAGCTGAGTTAGGCTTCTTAGGTGTAGCTGTCTTAACTGCTGTACATACACCTCTCTTCTGTGGTGCAGATGCATCAGTTGCACGTTTCTTCAGGGAGTTATATCCTTTCTGAAGTGCCGGTGCTGTAGATTTCTTCTCAGAAGTCTGACGTCCTTTTCTAACTAACTGGTTAAATGTTGGCATTCTTTTCACCTCCTATGAATTATTCGTTACCTTGGGCTTATGCCTCAAGGGGCTGCGGATAATCAATTCGTTATCCTGATTTGCGCATCAAAAGAACAATGTCTTTTTCCACACGCTTGTTTAGTTTATTACGTTTAGCGCCGAAAGTCAAGGCTTTTTTCGCATTTTCCATATTATTTTTCATACAAAAATAACAGATGGCACTCTCTTTTTTTCTTAAGAAACCATCTGTTATTTGTTATTAAATCAAATTCTTTTTTCTAGCAACTATGAAAGTAAATCTCTTCTTTATTTTCAACGAAATAAATTAGTACGCTTTGCCCCAGTATACCATATGCTTCGCCGGTTTTCCGCAGCATACACATACATCTGAAAGATGTTCTTCCTCTTCCGGAATACATCTTGATGTAGCTCCGCCTGTCTGAGCTTTGATCTCATCTTCACAGGCTTCGTCTCCACACCACATTGCTTTGATGAATCCAAGGTTCTCATTGAACTTCTCATTCATCTCATCCATTGTTGTTGCTTCATTGATATGAGAATCAAGGAATGCTTTTGCTCTTTCGAACATATCGTTCTGCATTGTCTCAAGAACTTCGGCAAGTTTTGTTGTAAGCTCATCCAGAGAAACAACAATCTTCTCTCTTGTATCACGGCGTACGATAACTGCCTGATTATTCTCGATGTCTTTCGGTCCGATCTCGATACGTGTCGGAATTCCAAGGATCTCCTGTCCGCTGAACTTCCATCCAGGTGCTTTGTCAGAATCGTCGATTTTCACTTTGTATCCTGCTGCCTTCAGTGTATCAACAAGTTCATTTGCCTTATCAAGAACACCTTCTTTATGCTGAGCGATCGGAATAATCATTGTCTGCACCGGTGCGATTCTCGGTGGAATAACGAGTCCACTGTCATCTCCATGTACCATGATCAGCGCACCGATAATTCTTGTGGACAATCCCCAGGATGTCTCGTATACTTCATGAAGTTCGTTATTCTTATCTGAATACTGAATACCAAACGCACTCGGGAATGAACTTCCAAAGAAGTGACTTGTTGCTGACTGCAGTGCTTTTCCATCATGCATCAGTGCTTCGATTGTATAAGTATCCTGTGCTCCTGCGAATTTCTCGCTCTCTGTCTTACGTCCGGAAACTACCGGGATTGCAAGAACATCCTGTGCAAAGTCTCTGTAGACTCTCCACATCTGTTTTGTACGCTCTTCTGCTTCTTCGTATGTTGCATGGATTGTATGTCCTTCCTGCCACAGGAACTCTCTGGAACGAAGGAATGGTCTTGTTGTCTTCTCCCAGCGAAGAACGGAACACCACTGATTCCACACCTTAGGAAGATCACGGTAAGACTGAACTGTCTTGCTCCAGACATCACAGAACAGTGTCTCAGATGTAGGACGGATACAGAATCTTTCCTGAAGTTCTTCCAGTCCACCATGTGTTACCCATGCAACTTCCGGTGCAAATCCTTCGATATGATCCTTTTCTTTCTGAAGAAGGCTTTCCGGGATCATAACCGGAAGGTATACATTCTCTACTCCTGTCTCTTTGAAACGTGCATCCAGGTTCTTCTGAATATTCTCCCACAGAGCATATCCGTTCGGAAGGTAGTTCATACATCCTTTAACACCTGAATAATCACATAGTTTTGCTTCACGCACAACGTCTGTATACCACTGAGCAAAATCTTCTTCTCTGGCAGTGATATTCTGTACTAATTTCTTTGCCATTGTTCTTCTCCTTTTTGTTTTTTTGCATTGCTGTCCCCTGACAGCAGTTTGCTTTTATCAGGAAATATTTTCCTAACATATAAAAAATCGCCGGGATATCGCATCCCCACGATAGGGACCGAATATCTCCGGCGGTACCACCCTAATTAATGCAATACATCCATTCTATAATCAAAACCAACACAAATGATCTCTGTATCTGCATTCACTTTCTTCTCCTTTAACGCAGGACCTACGCTGTACTTTCATACAGGGACTCCCGGGCCGGTTCCATACCGTAATGCAAAGGCTCTCACCTGCCGCCTTCTCTCTGAAGCATGCTGCGTATCTACTATTCCCGTTCAACGTCAGTTATCAAATGAAATTCTAACTGATAAAACACCCGCTGTCAAGCCAAAAAGCTTTATCCTCTGATTTCCAGAAGCTTTGCTTTCAATTCATTTTCCATATTGCGAAGTTCCGCCTCCGCTTCCCGGCGTTTTTCTCTTCCTTCTCTCTGAATGTTCATCACTTCATCCAATGTAGAGATCAGTGATTCATTTGTTGCTTTCAATGTCTCGAGATCTGCAATTCCTCTTTCAGACTCTTTTGCAGTCTCAATTGTGGACATTTTTAATGTCTCCGCATTCTTCTTCAACAGTTCATTTGTCATATCCGTCACCTGTCTCTGTGCTGCCGCCGCCTGTGAAGAATGTTCTACTCCAAGTGCAAGAAGCATCTGACTCTTCCACAACGGGATCGTATTCACAATTGTAGACTGGATCTTCTCTACCATCTGTGTATCATTATTCTGAACCAGACGGATCTGTGGTGCGGTCTGGATGGAGATCATTCTCGTCAGTTCAAGATCATGTAACTTCTTTTCAAAACGGTTGCACATCGAATCCAGATCTTTTGCTGCCTGCGCATCTTCCGGGAGACCGCTTACCTGAGCTTTGCTCATCAATTCAGCAAGCTGTGTGCTTCTTACTTCTTCCAGTTTTTTCTTTCCTGCAAGAATGTACATAGAAAGCTCTTTAAAATAAGTAAGATTCAGATCATACATTTTATCAAGTATCGCAACATCTTTTAAAAGCTGCACCTGATGGTTATCCAGTGCTTTCACGATCTGATTCACATTTTCTTCGGCTTTCGAATACTTTGCTTTCATAGATTCAACTTTATTCGATGCTTTCTTAAATATTCCAAGAAATCCTTTGCTCTCTTCTTCATCAAAGCTCTTCAGTTCAGTTACAACATTCGTAAGCAGTGTGCCAACTTCTCCCAGATCCTTTGACTTCACATTTTCCAAAGCACTTTCTGAGAAATCTGCCATCTTTTTCTGTGTGCCTGCGCCATACTGAAGAATCATAGAAGAATTCGTCAGATCGATCTGCTGTGCAAATGCATCTACCATCCTGCGTTCTTCTTCTGTCAGAATCGTATCGTCCAGCTTCGGTTCTTCCGGCTGCACCACCGGTTTCTTTTTTTCTTCCTCCTGAAACGGTTTCAGTGTCAGTGTTGGCACTGTGCTTACATCCTTGAATTCATCACTCATAGTAATCCTCCACTTCTGTTTGTAACTGTTTTGATTCATTATCTGTTTGGGAAATCATTATTTTTTCAGCCCGTCTTCTGTCAGACCTTCCTGAGCAAGCATTGTATGAAGCACTGAAATATCTGAAGATACATCCCATGCTGTATCCTGGAACAGACTGTCCAGTAATTTCTCAAATGCAAGATTCAATGTATCTATCGTATCTTCAATCTCTTTCTTGGAAGAAATGATATTTTCTCCCTGTACCGGCTGTGCATCCAGCTCTTCATACGCTTCAAGAAGTTTCATCGTTGTCGGAAGATAATAATCCATCATTCTTCGCATATCATTCACAGAATCCGGATTCTGCTCCACGCGGTCAAAAATACGATCCACGAGCAGTTCCATGCGGGAAATCTTTGCCGAAATCACTTCTCCCGGAATTGCGTCATTCGCTGCCTTGATCCTTCTCACATATTCATCTCCTGCCTGTACAATCTTCTGTACTTCCGGTGAAAGGCTGTCATACTCTTCCTGCATCTTTTTCTGAGCAGCCTGCTCTTCTGCCTTGCGCTGTTTCATGTCTTCCATAAGAGCTGTATACTGATTCCATGCCTGTTCACTGACCATCAGGCAGGATTCTTTCTCATCCAGATGTCCCTGACAGAACCAGCCTTTTGTAATCATTTTTTTCACATCTTTCAGAACTTTTCTGGCATCTCGTCCTGTCGCAGAAGCAATTTCCTTAATATCACAAAATTCCCGTTCTCTCAGAACAGATACATATTGGCGAAACCTTCCCACCGTACGTACCATATCTACTCCTACATAAGTCATCACTGCAAAAGATATAAAAGCAACTGCAAAAATTCCAATAATCAGACCACTGACTACATCAAACGCTGTGATCACACTTCCAATCAAAGTGATGATAAGGAAAATAACAGAAGTCAATCCAAATACAGCTCCTGTCGCTGCCAGAAAAGTTCCGCCGATCTTTACCGAAGTTCCTTTGAGATATCTTGGACTCACCGGTACCGGACAATTCTGACTATAATTTCTCATTTCCGCCATCTTCGGTCCCTGATTCGGACGATACCTCTGGTTTTCTGCACCTGATCTGCTTCCGGTATTCTTTTTATTTCCATATAATGGCTGTCCGGTCTTCGGATCTCTGTACCAGCCACCGTTTTTAATCCCTGCCGAGACGCAGTCCATCGCATGGTTCACCGTATCAGACACCATCTGGTTCAATCTGCTGTAATCCTTTGTATCAATTGCATCCTGTATTGTCTGCTTTATCTCTTCTCCAAAATGTTCCCAGTCATTATTCATTGATGTTCTCCTTAAAAGCTTGACCTGATTCGTTTGCATCATGTATCATTATAACATTATTAATTCTCAGTTTAGACGCAACTTTAGCGATTGTCAAGAAAGAAGGATACAACTATGATTTCATCACTTACCCCTGAAATAATATATGAGGACAAGGATATTATCGTCTGTCATAAACCTGCTGGAGTTCCTACCCAGAGCAACCGCATTGGCACAAAAGATATGGTCAGTATTTTAAAAAATCATCTGATAAAAAATACTGCTAAAAAAAACGCTTCACGCGAACCTTATCTTGCTGTCATCCATCGGCTGGACCAACCGGTAGAAGGACTTCTTGTTTTTGCAAAAACACCTGCTGCCGCAAAGGAACTTTCCCGCCAGCTTACCACATCTGGTTTTGGGAAATATTACCGTGCACAGGCTTTAGGCATTTTCGAACACAACGAAGGAACTCTGGAAGACTATCTTGTAAAAGACGGACGAACCAACACCTCCTGTGTCTGTGAAGAAAATGTGCCTGATGCAAAGTATGCACGACTTCATTATAAAGTAATCCATACAGGTACACTTCCTTCTGGTGAACCTTTTTCCCAACTGGAAATTCATCTGGATACCGGGCGTCATCATCAGATTCGCGTGCAGTTTGCACATGCCGGACACCCTCTGATCGGAGATCGGAAATATGGCACTGCCGCATGCACTTCACGACAGTTAATGCTTTGTGCCTGTCGACTGGAATTCACACATCCGACAACCGGTGAAAAAATGGTTTTTCATTTATAAGACAAAAAGGAAAAGTGCAGTGATCGGGCAATCACTGCACTTTTCCTTTCGCCTGTTTCCTATCTATTGTATTAGCCCTGCCTTTACCTGTCATTTATCCAAGATAAGAGCAGCACCACAATACCCTACATCTCGTCAACAACCAACGGCTCCGGCTCTTCTTCAAGTGCCTGCTGATATCTTGTAAGAATTGTTGACTGAATTCGTTCTCTTGTTCCTGAATTGATCGGATGTGCGATATCACGATACTCTCCATCTAATGCTTTTTTACTTGGCATTGCAATGAAAAGCCCCTTTTCACCTTCGATCACTTTGATATCATGAACAACAAACTCCTCATCAATTGTGATAGATACTACTGCTTTTAACTTTCCCTCTTTCGCAACTTTACGTACACGTACATCTGTAATCTGCATATTACAGTTCCCCTTTCTCTTTTGCATTATCACGGAATATGAACACCCTTTTTTCAGGGTTTTTGTGCTTATCTTGGCTTATAATGCATATCTTTCATTCTTTTCAATAACTATTTTAATTCCGTCTTCCCCTACATGTCTTGTATTCGCACGGATCGTATCCCTGCTCTCTACAATACAGTTCTCAATGTATGTATTATCTCCAAGATATACATCATTTAATATGATAGAGTTCTTGATCACGCAATTATTTCCAACAAATACTTTCTTGAAAATAACTGAGTTCTCTATCGTTCCATTAATAATACTTCCGCTTCCAACCAGACTGTTCTTCACGATCGCACCCGGATTATATTTTGCCGGTGGCTGATCACTCACTTTTGAATATACACTTGGCAGATCCTTGAAGAAATATTTTCTCACTTCCGGTTTCAGGAAATCCATATTCGTCTTGTAATATGCATCTACTGTTGAAATATTATTCCAATAGCTTTCAATCTTATAACCATAAATCTTCTTTACATTCTTATAACGGATCAGGATATCATTTACGAAATCATGTCTCTCTTCTTCCGCACATTGTTCTACAAGATCGATCAGCAGTCTTCTGCGGATCACATAAATTCCTGTAGAGATTGTCTGTGATCTTGCAATCATCGGTTTTTCTTCAAATTCTTCGATTCTGCAAGATTCATTCATCTTAACGGTTCCGAATCTTGTCGCATCTTCTCCTGCTCCAAGTTCTTTACAAACAACAGTGATATCTGCTTTCTTCGCAATATGATATTCCAGCACTTTATTATAATCCATCTTATAGACTGCATCACCTGATGTAATGATTACATAAGGTTCATGACATCTTCTCAGGAAATCCAGATTCTGATAAATCGCATCTGCTGTTCCTCTGTACCAGTAACCATTATCATCTGTGATCGTAGGTGTGAATACATATAATCCACCTTGTTTTCTTCCGAAATCCCACCATTTGGAGGAATTCAGATGCTCATTCAAAGAACGGGCATTGTACTGTGTCAGCACAGCAACTTTTTGGATATGAGAGTTTGTCATATTACTTAATGTAAAGTCAATTGCGCGATAGCTTCCGGCAACCGGCATTGCTGCTGCCGCACGTCTTGAAGTCAGCTCTTTCATCTTTCTGCTGTTACCGCCGGCTAAAATAATTCCTACTGCTCTCATACTCTGTCACCTGCCTTTATCAATGTCTCACCGCTTGCAAGTACTCCATCTATGTAATCCTCGGATGATGTCACTCCACTGATGGCGGTATTCTTTCCAATCTGTACTCCTCCCGGAATCACTGAATTCTCTCCGATCGTAGCCAGTCCACCGCTGTAAATATTCGGTTTCATCTTATTCGGGACTTCACTTCCGATTCCGATAGAAACATCATTTCCAATTACCGTGTCTTCTGCTATGATTGCTTTCTCGATCACGCAGTTTTCTCCGATCGTAACTCCCTGCATAATAATTGAGTCACGGACTACGCTGCCCTTTCCTACAGTAACACTTCCTCCAAGAACAGAACTGTGGACTTCTCCGTAGATTTCTGTTCCGTTTGCAATGATACATTTGTCTACAACAGCATTCTCTGCAATATACTGTGGAGGAATATTCGCACTGTTCGTATAGATCTTCCAGAATTCTTCATAAAGATTAAACTCCGGAATGATATCGATCAGTTCCATATTCGCTTCCCAATAAGAGCTGAGTGTTCCAACATCTTTCCAGTATCCGTTGTACTCATAAGCAAACAGCCTGTCCCCTTTTTCATGACAATATGGAATAATATGTTTTCCGAAATCACAGTTTGGCTGGTCTTTCAGCTTGATGAGTGCCTCTTTAAGAACCGGCCAGCTGAAGATATAGATTCCCATCGATGCCAGATTACTGCTTGGCTTCTCAGGCTTCTCTTCGAATTCTTTGATCCTGCTGTCCTGATCTGTCACTACAATTCCGAAACGGCTTGCTTCTTCCATCGGCACCGGCATTGCTGCAATTGTCACATCAGCATTGTTTGCCTTGTGAAAATCAAGCATCACTTCATAATCCATCTTATAAATATGATCTCCTGAAAGAATCAGTACATAGTCCGGATTATAAGTCTCTATGTAATTCAGATTCTGATAAATGGCATTCGCTGTTCCTGTATACCACTCACTGTTTGTACTCTTCTCATATGGTGGGAGAACTGATACACCTCCAACGTTGCGATCCAGATCCCACGGAATTCCAATTCCAATATGTGTATTCAGGCGAAGCGGCTGATACTGTGTCAGTACACCAACCGTATCGATTCCCGAGTTAATACAGTTGCTAAGCGGGAAATCAATAATACGGTACTTTCCACCAAAAGCAACTGCTGGTTTTGCAACTTTTGATGTAAGTACTCCAAGTCGACTGCCCTGTCCACCCGCCAGCAGCATGGCAATCATTTCCTTCTTATACATTACGTCACCTCATTTCAAGTAAGCTAGAATCATTATACCATATATTTAGAAATAACAAACATATTTTACAATTTTTTTCATACTTTTTTCT
>OHNK01000491.1_pt1 | contig 25908 bp, 19 predicted proteins | sample 1569551 | NCBI WGS metagenome assembly OHNK01 (sample SAMEA3879518, study PRJEB24766) | human gut metagenome | biome: human-associated habitat; feature: feces | place: USA | collected 1985/1987 | reverse complement strand
CAACATCCTCAACACCGTAAAGGAGAACAACCTCACCATCCACATCGCTGAGCGCATCCCTTCAGACTGCACAGAGTCATTCTCCCTCCATGTAGATGCTGAAAGAAGGCTCAAGATCACGAACAACCATACCACCACCCACCTTCTCGACCAGGCGCTCCGCGAAGTTCTCGGAACACATGTCGAGCAGAAAGGTTCATACGTATGCCCGGACTACCTCAGATTCGACTTCTCGCATTTCTCAAAGATGACTGACGAAGAAATCGAAAAAGTGGAGAAGAGAGTCAATGAACTTATCCGTGCCAACTATCCTCTCGAAGAGAAGAGAGACGCGACAATGGAGGAGGCTACCGCAATGGGAGCCATCGCACTGTTCGGCGAAAAGTATGGCGACAGGGTGAGAGTCGTGAAGTTCGGCAAGTCAGTCGAGCTCTGCGGCGGTACACATGCCCAGGCGACCGGTCAGATCGGCATGTTCATAATCCTTTCAGAGGGTGCAGTTGCTGCCGGCGTGAGACGTATCGAGGCAGTTACAGGTGAAGCCGCATGGCTGCACACCCGTGCAATGAGCGAGACTTTGAAAAATGCGAAGGCATTCTTCAACAACACCCCTGACCTCGGAGAGGCTATCCGCAAGGTAATCGACGAGAATGCCGGCTACAAGAAAGAAATCGAAAGCTTCGTCCAGGAAAAGGTCGCAAGACTTGCTGAAAAGATTTCCAAGGAAGCAAAAGAGATCAATGGCATAAAGGTTGTCGAGTTCTCACAGTCCATGGATCCTGTCTTGGCCAAAGGTGTCGCAGGACTTCTCCAGAAGCAGACGGAGAATTTCGTATTGGCTGCCGCATTCGAATATGCTGAGAAGCCGAACCTTGTACTCATGTACTCCCAGGACCTCGTGGCCAAAGGGAAGAATGCAGGCAAGGACATCCGCGAAGCTGCCAAACTCATTCTCGGCGGAGGCGGAGGACAGCCTGGTCTAGCCACAGCAGGCGGAAAGGATGTCGCAGGGCTTAAGGATGCCCTCGCCAAACTCGTCGAGCTGGCTACAGCCTAGTATACGAACACAGAGAGTGTGGCTGACATACATTCCGGTCACACTCTCTATTTATAATACAGCAGCAGATGAAGAAACTCGATCAGTTCATACTGAAATCATTTCTGGGGCCGTTCTTCGGCATCCTTATGGTCGTCATATTCATTCTGATGCTCCAGTTCCTGTGGCTTTACATTGATGAACTCGTAGGTAAAGGTCTGGGATTCAGGATCATTCTGGAATTCCTCGGCTGGGGAAGCGCGACCATGCTTCCTTTGTCGCTGCCTTTGGCCACCCTGCTGGCGTCAGTGATGACTGTCGGCCAGATGGCTGAGAACAACGAGCTCATTGCCATGAAGTCTGCGGGAATATCCCCCGTCAGAGTCCTGACGCCGCTTATCATTTCTGCCGGAGTCATCAGTATTCTCGCGTTCTTTGCGGTGAACAACCTGGTTCCTGTCTCATACAACAAGATTTACACACTCCGCGACGACATCGGAAAGACAAAGGAGGAAATCAACATTCCTACCGGAACCTTCTACGACGGAATCGACGGATATGTCCTGAGAATCGACTCGAAAGATGACAAGACCGGCTACATGCATGGAGTCATGGTCTATGACCACACTGCAAACAAGGGTAACGTAAGTGTCACACTGGCGGACTCGGCAATGATAAAGATGTCCAAGTCGAAGGATTACCTGACGTTCCAGCTCTTCAGCGGAACCAATTATCAGGAAACCAACAACATGTCTTACCGGGACACTTCGCTGCAGCTCCAGAGGATCAATTTCCGTCAGCAGGACATGATTATCCCGTTGCAGAACTACGCCTTCCAGAAATCCGACAAATCCAAGTTCGGAGACCAGGTGAAGGCCATGAGCCTCTCGCAGCTGAGACATGGAAAAGACTCTCTGACGAATCTCAACGATTCCACCAGAACAGTCAACCTTGCCGCGTTCATGTCCAAGAAGCTGCTGAGATATTCCAACCAGCTGGACACGGCAGCCCATTATCAGAGCCGGACTCCCCTGGAACCGGACGACATGTCATGGAAGAACCGCGATCAGGAAGTCAGAGCCTATGAAAACGCGGCCCGCGTCGCAGAGGATTTCAAGATGGCAGCCAGCGGGTATGAGAACGACGTATATAGTTACCTATATATATTAAGGAGGACAGACGTGGAACTGCTGAAGAAATTCGCAGAGGCATTGGCCTGCTTCCTGCTCTTCTTCATCGGCGCGCCCCTCGGAGCATTCATCCGCAAAGGCGGTCTGGGAGTCTCAGCAATCATCGCGGTCATGTTCTTCGTGCTCTACTGGGTTGTGGACATCACGGGTACGAAACTGGCACGTGACGGAGCGGTCACCGCAGCGGCAGGTGCATTCATCTCTTCAGTCGTCCTGGCACCTCTGGGCGTCTATTTCACATGGAAAGCGGCACATGACTCCGCAATATTCAACACTGAGAACTTCGGTTCATGGTGGAGGAAAATAAAGAGCAAATTTATGAATACATTCAGAAAGACCAGAATAGTATATATGGGGACGCCTGAGTTCGCAGTCGCTCCTCTGAAGGCCCTCATCGAAGCCGGATACAACGTCGTCGGAGTAGTCACAGTCGCCGACAAGCCGAGCGGAAGAGGACTTAAAGTCAATGAAAGTGCAGTCAAGAAGTTTGCGGTGGAGCAGGGCATCCCGGTTCTGCAGCCTGTCAAGCTGAAAGACCCCGAGTTCCAGAAGCAACTAGCTGATTTCAAGGCAGATCTGTTCGTCGTAGTGGCATTCAGAATGCTTCCGGAATCGGTATGGTCAATGCCGAAACTCGGCACTTTCAACCTCCATGCCGCCCTCCTGCCTCAGTACAGGGGCGCAGCTCCTATCAACTGGGCTGTCATCAATGGCGAGAGACTCACCGGAGTGACTACCTTCATGATCGACAAGGACATTGACACCGGCGGAATCATGCTCAGACAGGATTGCCGAATCGAACCGGACGACACTGCAGGCGACATCCATGACAAACTCATGCCTATCGGAGCTCAGCTCGTAGTGGAGACTGTCCAGGGCATCATCGAAAGGAACATCGAGACTAGAGTACAGAGAAGCTTCATCCAGGGTTCCGAGGTGCTGAAACCGGCACCGAAGCTCACTCGCGAGCTGTGTCACATCGACTGGAACGACACGACCAAGAATGTTTACAACCTCATCAGAGGTCTGAGCCCGTACCCTACCGCCTTCACGGAACTCGTTCCGGAGGGAGAAGAGACAAAGGCACCTGCACAGCTCAAGGTTTTCGCCACAGAAAAAGTGGAGGGAGAAGAGTTCAGGTCAATGCTGGAGCACATTGGAAAAGACAATGTTACGCCTGGAACCATCCTCAGCGACGGCAAGGGATTCTTTGCTGTAGCCACAGCAGACGGTGCGATTTCCATCAAGGATATGCAGCTTGCAGGCAAGAAGCGCATGGAAGTCAAGGCTTTCCTCGCAGGTTTCAGAAATCCTATGTCCTGGACCACTACGGCAGGCACTTCCAAGGCTGAGATGGAGAAAGCAAGACCGGTTTCCAATACTGAAGAATAACCGGGACCGAAGCGGACAGGTCTAAAACGAAACAAACGCAAATTGGAACATGAATAGCGACTTTTGTTCCAATTTGCGTTTTTTGCATATTTGGAAAACGAATAAAAATGACATACATTTGCGGATTATGTTTTTTATTTAACAAATACATGAAGCACCCTAAATTATTGACACTGTGTGCAATAACAGCGGCAATGACTTCTTGCTCGACTTCAGGCCCGGAAGAAACAACCGGAATGGCAGAAGTTACGCTGGCATTGACCACAGACGGGTCTCACAATTTTAATGTGAAGTCCCAGGCAGAGGAGACTCTCCCTGAAATTGATGACTTTACCGTTGAAATTTTCAAGAAAGCCAATGGTAAACGTCTCTACAGAGACACTTATGCAAATTCGACTGAAAAGAAAATCCGCCTGAATGGTGGCGACTACAATCTTTATGCTTTTTATGGTGATTCTCTGAAAGCCGGCTTCGATGCCGCGTACTACCAGGCCAAGGTGCCTTTCTCCATTACCCCGAAAGACAGATCTGTCACAGTAAAGGGAACAGCCAAGCTTGCGAACGTGAAAGTTGCTGTGAATTATGGAGATAATCTCAAGGAATTCTACAAGGAGTTTGTTGGTTCAGTATCCACCGACAAGAAGAACGTCTCAGATACATTGACCTTCAAACAGAACGAAACCCGCGCCGCTTTCATCCCGGCTGGTAATCTCAGTTTCCGCCTATATGCCAAGATCGACGGCAAGTGGAAGGTGTATAAACCGGAGGCCATCAAATGCGAGCCGAATGATTTCATCACTTTCAATGTCAATACTTCCGCATTCACCGGAAAGCTGACCATCGGCATCAAGATCGACAACAGCACTTCACTTGTCGAGAAAGAGTGGACTGTTTCATCTACGGATGTCGCTACAGAGGCACCCGAAATCAGACTCGGAAGCAGTCTTAGTGAAACAGGAGAAAACACGGTCTATGAGGGTGAGGAAATGGAGAACGGACTTGTCAGCGTAATTTCACGCGCAGGTGTCAAGTCTGCTGTCCTCAAGGTAAATTCCGAGTACCTCACAGCCGCAGGAGTCCCTGCTGAAGTGGATCTTGTCAATGTCAATGCAGAAGTCAAGAAGATCCTGGACAAAGCCGGCATCCACTGCCTTGCAATGGACGGCAACACAGTTTACTCCGGCATTGACTTCTCTGAACTTGGAAGGAAACTCGCTTACAGCGCAGAAAATCCTTTCCAGGGCACATTTACATTGACAGTGACCGACAAGAACGGCAATCAGGCGACAAGTCCGGAGATTTCATTCGCACTCAAAGGTACAGACGCGTCATTGTCATTGAAGGAATCCGATGTCTATTCTCACAGAATCACGAAGTTCAGTGCTACTGTCATCAGCGGAGACATAAACAAGTTCCGTGTCGAGTACAAGGAAGGCGGCAGTTCAGTCTGGAAGACTGCAGAAGGTGGTGTAATCAGCGGAAATACAATCTCTTACACTAATTTCGGAGGTCTTACTGCGAATACCGAGTATCAGTTCAGGATTAACCATAACGGCCGTCTGGAGAGTTATTCTACTCCAGTTTCTGTCAGGACTGAGGGAGCAGAACAGGTGGAGAATGCCGGTTTCGAGAACTGGTACAGCAAGGAAGTCTATAAGAAGACGGTCTGGTCTTTCGGCACCACCGGACTTGGCATTGATGAATGGTTCCCCAAGTCTTCAGAGACTGAGGCCAATTATTGGGCTACCCGCAATGACCTGACGACTTCTCAGCGCAGTGGCGTATCTTGCTATTATACATCATATTCAGGTACCCTGAAAACATCTGACGCACATACAGGCTCAGGCGCTGCCGAGATCAGCACAGTAGGCTGGGGCGAAGGAAACACTTTCGTGGATGGTTCCGGATATGTGCTGAAGAACAAGACAGCAGGTATGCTTTATATTGGAGAATATACTCTGAACGGAGAGACTCCAGAGACTTATGGCCGCGCGTTCACATCAAGGCCGGACAAATTCCGTTTCTATTACAAGTTCAATCCTGTCAAAACTGAGGAATTCAAGGCTTATATCGTGGTCGAGAACAGGGACAATGATGTAGTCACTGAACTTGGCAGAGCAGAACTCGTCAGCGGTGAAAAGGTCGATGCCTATAAGGAGGCAACTCTCAGCATCGATTATTCCAATACTGAACTGAAAGCAACACACATGTACGTTGTCTTTATATCAAGTACTGCAGAAAATCCTGAGGTCCAGAAACTTAAAGGCAGCAAGGGTGCGTTCGACGGATATAGCGACAGCCGTTTCGTCGGCAGCGTACTGAAAGTGGATGACATTGAACTTATTTATGAATAAAAGAAAGACAAACATCAATATGAAACGTAGTATCATTACAATATTGGCAGTTGCCGCAGTGCTTGCCGGCTGCAAGAAGGGCAGCGAAATCAACGGAGGTACAGGAACATTGACAATCAAGTCTCTTACCGCTGAAAGCAATCTGAACGACAAGAATATCAGCACTGGAGACACCAAGTCCCTTCCTTCAGAACTTGCAGATCCTTCAGATTTCGATATCACTATTTCCAGCAATCTCCAGGGCGGAAATTCCCAGTCCTACAAGTTTGCTGACATTGCAGACAAGACTCTGGAGCTGCCTGCAGGCTCATATACCATCAAGGCCGAGTCTCATGACAAGGCTACTGCAGCTTGGAACCAGCCGATTTTCGAAGGCTCAAAGGAGTTTTCTATCGTTGCCGGTGCCGTTACTCCTGTCGAGGTGAAATGCTACCTTACAAATGCCATGGTATCCGTGAAGTATTCTGATCTCTTCCTTACCGAGCTTTCTGAATATGAGGTGAAGGTAACCGGAGCTGACGGAAACTTCCTGACATGGGACAAGAATACTGCCGCAGACAAGGACGGCTACTTCGCCGCAGGTGACCTCGAGGTCCGCATTGACGGTATCCGTTCTCTTGACAACTCTCAGGCAAGCATCTCCGGCACAATCAAGAATGTAAAGGCCAAGGACCATATCATTCTTAACATTGATGCGAAGCTTACCGGTGAGACAAGCAGCATTACCGTCAGCATTGCTGGTACTGTAAATGATAGAGTGTCAGATCTTTTCGTGGATGGTTTCGAGGAAATCGAGATTCCTGACCCTGAGAAGCCGACACCTGATCCGGAGAAACCGGAACCGGGCAAACCGGACCCTTCAGAGCCGGAGAAACCGGCCGCGCCAACCCTTACATGGGCCGAGAATCCGAACTTCGACACTATGGAGCTCGCTTCAGAGATGAGCGTGAAGATCAACATCAATGCTCCGGGCAAGATCAAGGATTTCATTGTCAATGTCAAGTCTGAGGCTCTCAGCACTATCCTTCCTGCGATGGTTAGCCCTGAGAACGTGAAGTCTGACGGTTCCATTGACCTTGACCTTATCAATGATGCTGTAGCTATCGAGAATCTCAGTTCGCTCCTCCCTACCGGAGACAAGCTCAAGGGCCAGACTGAAATTCTTTTCGAGCTTTCCAGCCTTGTTCCGCTTATTTACCAGCTCGCTAGCGTTGATCCTGACAAATATGACAATACAAATCATGTATTTACCCTCAAGCTTACTGATGAAGCAGGACAGTCTCTTTCTAAAGAGATTACTTTCCATTATTCGAAATAAGTAAGCGTTAAAAATACATGACTATGAATTATAAATCATTGATATTGACCCTGTCAGCTTCTGCCTTGGCCCTTGCGTCATGCAATCGGGAGGAGGTATGGAGTGGTGATACAGGGTACCTGACAGCGGAAATCAGTCAGGATTTCTCTGTCGATGTTGTGAAGACGAAGGGTCTTGCCGAAACGGATGAGCCTTTCCGTCTGAAGATTTACAGAGGCAATGAGCTTGTAAATGAGGTTGCAGACCACAGGACTCTTGTGGAGAATCCTCTGACTCTGAAGACTTATACTTACAAGGTCGTTGCTGACAACAGGGACGAGGTTCCTGCCGTTTTCGACTCTCCACGATATGCAGGAACTAATGCTTCCGTAAAAATCGTAAAGGATGAGGTGAAAATCATTGACATCAATTGTGCTCTTACCGATGTGCTTGTAGAGCCTTCGTTTGCTGCTGACATTGATGCGAATTTCACGGATTGGTCGCTGACCGTTTCTAATGGCGAGGGTTCTCTTGTCTGGAGCAAGACAAACGGCAATGTCGGCAAGACCGGCTATTTCCAGGTGCCTGCCTCAAAGACATTGACCTGGACCTTTACGGGTACTAATCTTGCCGGTACGGACTACACGGCTTCAGACTCTTATGAGAATGTTCAGGCTAAGCAGAAATATGCGTTGGCTTTCAAGGTCGAGAAGGTGGATGAGACCATCGGTGCAGGTGCTTTCAGGCTTGTTCTGGATGACACGATGTCCGAGCGCTCTTTCGATTTCGTGCTTGATCTTGCGGGCAAGAGGTCTATCATCAACGGTTCTTCCCCGTGGGCGAAGTTCGCTGATGTGACCGGCTCGTGGAGCTTCTCGGAGACTCCGGAAAGCATTGAAATCCAGTATAGAAAGGCTGGCGAGGCAGAATGGACCAAGTTCAATGGCGAGGTTTCTGTCAATGCCGCCAAGAAGTCTTTCTCTGCAAGACTGACAGGTCTGGAGCCGGCTACGACATATGAGGTGCGTTCCGTAACGTCTCTTGACAAGTCCGACACGACCCCGTTCAAGTTCACTACCGAGACTGCCGAGATTCTTCCTTATATGGGATTTGATGACTGGTATATGAATGGCAGTGCTCCTATGCCTGGCGTGCAGGGTGCGGCTCAGTTCTGGGATACTGCTAACCCTGGTTCGGCAAGTACTGGTACCGTTCCTACGAATCCGGAGTCTTCTCACGTGGCTGTTGCCGGTGAGGGCAAGAAGGCTGCCAAGCTTGAGAGTATGACTGCCATGATGGGTATTTTCGCCGCAGGTAACATTTATACCGGCAAGTTCGAGAAGGCTATCATCAGTCTTTCCAATCCTGGCGCGAAGCTTGACTGGGGAGTTCCTTTCTCTTCAAGACCTCTCGCGCTTAAGGGTTACTTCGATTATAATCCTGTAGCGATTTCGAATGCGAATGCTCCTTATACTCATCTCAAGGGTGTGACGGATACCTGCCAGATACAGATTTTCCTTACTGACTGGACCGAGGCGTTCCACATCAATACCCAGGAGAAGAAGTTTGTGGATGTAAACAGCAATGATGTAATCGCCTATGGTAAGCTGGAGTCAGGTGTGACTACCGGCACGAAGGAGGGCCTTGTCAATGGCTATGAGCCGTTTACCATCAAACTGAAGTATCGTGACACTACCCGCAAGCCTAGCATGATTGTGATTGTAGCGGCTGCCAGCAAGTATGGTGATTACTTTACAGGCGGTAAGGGCAGCGTCCTGTATCTGGACGAGTTCTCATTCGTCTATGACCCTGATGAACTGTAATTTATGATGCGAAAATCATTCAAACATTTGTTTTTCATAGCTGCAGCCGGTCTTCTGGCCTCCTGCAGCATTGAAAATGATATCAGGTTCCCTGAGATTCATGCGGATATAACTGCTTTTGAGGTCGAGGGACAGGTATCGTCCAAGATTGATATCAAGACCAATTCGGTTTCTGTCGTCCTCGGCGAGGATGTCAAGATGAGCGATTTGATTATCAAGAACTTGAAATATACTGACAAGGCGAAGTGTTCTGATGTCAATTTTGCCAGGGGCAAGAAGATAGATTTGTCGTCTCCGTATCAGGTGACGCTTTCGACTTTCAAGTCCTATATTTGGACGATTTCCGCGACTCAGCCTATCGAGAGGTATTTCCGTTGCAAGGGTCAGCAGGGCGAGGCGAGTATCCATGTCGATACAAGGCGAATTTCGGTTAAGGTCAATGTCAATAAGAATTCTGCCATTGACAGCCGTTCTTCTCTTGAAATCACTGATGCCAAATTGGGCATCAAGGGTTCTGAGATTGTCTCGACTACTGATTCTCAAGGTAATGTGACCGCCATTTCCGGTTTTCCGGTAGTGCTTGACTGTTTTTACGAGCGCACGTTCACCGTCCGCGAGCCTGACGGCACGACCACCGACTGGAAAATGATTGCGTTACCTGCCGAATAATTTTTGACCACTGTCTGTGGTCTGGACATAAACAAACAGCCCTCGTGGATGATGCCTGATTATGTGGCATTTCCCACGAGGGTTTTATTTGCGCTGGGCTGCGCCGGGGTTACGCCCGGGAGGACCAGGCCCTCCAGGGCGCGACTCCGGCGCATGTACAGGGAGAAACTTGTGATGACGGATAACTGCTTATAACAAAAGCTCGTTACTTATTTTCAGACATAAATGATGTGGTTCAATTTCAGTCCACATCTTTTGGAATTGGTCTTTCGAATTGCTTTCTAGAACGATCCCAGAAGAAGTGCTGAATATAACATGGTCAGACAAAAACACGGGAATCTTATCAGATGCAACAAAGCCACTTCCAAGATCCTGCTGATACGTATAACTTTGTCCCTTAGGCACATTGATAACATACTCATGAGAGTTGATTGAACACGTGACAGATACGTCCTCATCTAATATGTTCATTACGGAAAATGTACAATAATCCGGTTCATCAACTACTTTTGTCTGTTTAGAACATGCTATAAAGAGCACGATACTCACTATGGAGAAGAATCTAAATAATTTCATAAATTGTAATTCAGTAAGTGTTAGAAACAAGTTGATAAAGAACCTCACATCAGCATCATCTTACAAACTGCCGAGGTCTGCCGTAAAGGTAATGAATTGAATCCATTTTGCATAAATATTTTTGAGAAACCGCCTAAAAATCATTGGGGCGTTCCGTTTCCACATATCCCACAGTCGGGACGGTGCCACGGGCATATTCGTAACTCATTGATAATCAGACATCATTTATTTTAAGCGTGGATTATCGAACTTTTTTTAGCCATTAATCCACGCTTAAAATTATAACATACTGAATTTCAATCAATTTCAGAAACGATTGTGGCATCGTCCCGACATCGGGAAAGCATGAGCACTTATATGCAAAGAAGCATCTTGTTGCGTGTCAAAAGTTATGATTTGGGGACAGACTGCCTTATACATGGAAAACCCTCGTAAATGATGCAACATAGTCAATCATCTACGAGGGCTTTATTTGATCTTGGTTGGCGCCGGGGTTACATCCGGGAGGACCAGGCCCTCCCACTGCGTGGGTCCTTCCCTCTCGTGCCGAGGGCGGCAAGTCCTCCCGGATGCAGCCCCGGCGCCTGTACAGAACATATTAATTGTCATCTGACGCATTAAAACATCACGATACACACCAAGGCATTGACATAGTTTTCGATTATCTTGATTCAAGACATGAAAGAAAGAAATCCCATTTTCGTTCCATCAATCACAAAATTTATATCCTAACACAGATACCAGAAATTATTCCGCCAAATCTTTTCAATAACATTTGTCGTTATCCACCAAATCTTCTTCATCCGTGACCTTCCCAGAAAGTCCACTGCGAATAAAACCACGCAACTTTTCATAAATATTGCGTAAACTTTCCTGCAAGTTTCTTATATTTGTGCAGAATAAATGCCGCAATATATTATGCAGACACTTTATGAACAATTCCATCAACTTCTGGAACTGACACCCATGAACTTTTTCCGGGAGCAGCACGACACCATAAACTGGGATGTCCGCATCTTGGGTATCCTAGGCCAGAAAGGTGTCGGTAAATCCACTCTCCTCCTACAACACATCAAGAGAACCGGGAACAAGAATGAGTCCCTATACGTGATTGCAGATGATATCTACTTCAGTGCACACACTCTTCTTGATACTGCCAAGAGCTTCTTCGCCCGTGGCGGGAAATATCTGTATATAGACGAAATTCATAAATATCCGGGCTGGAGTCAGGAGGTCAAGAACATCTACGATAGCCTGCCGCTGCTCCATGTCGTATATTCCGGCAGTTCAATATTGGATCTTAAAGAAGGGGGTGCAGACCTTAGTCGTCGCGTCATCGAGTACCATCTTCCTGTCTGGTCATTCCGCGAATACTTGAACTTGCGCAATGGCTGGTCATTAAAACCTGCCAGTTTGGAAGATGTATTGCAAGGGAAAGTTGATTTTCCGTACGGATCTGAACGACCGTTGAAATACTTCGAAGAATATATGAAAAAGGGCTGCTATCCTTTTTTTCAGGAACCGGAATTCGAAACTCGTATGAGACAAGTCATCAACACTACCGTTGAAGTCGATATTCCCAAATACGCCAGGATGACCATCGCCGCCACCCAGAAGCTCAAGAAATTCATGTACTACATTTCCAAGAGCGTCCCTGTCAAGATTAATTTCTCGGATATGGCAAGAGACTTGGAATTAAGTCGCGACGAACTTCCCAAGTATCTGGAATATCTGGAAAAAGCCGAACTTGTTTCCGTCCTGCGTATGAAGGCCAACGGGGACGCAATTCTCCGCAAAATGGACAAGCTTTATCTCCAGAATTCCAATATGTCCTATGTCCTTTCGGGCGAAAATCCGGACACGGGGAATGCCCGAGAGACTATCTTTTATTGCTGGACCAAGCAGAAGTACGATACGGTAGAATCTCCTGTTTCAGATTTCGAGATTGACGGCAAGACTTTCGAAGTGGGCGGGCGCAACAAAGGAAAGAAACAAATATCCAATTTAGAAGACGCATATGTGGTCAAGGATACAATAGAGTATGTGTTTGACAATCAAGTACCACTATGGATGTTCGGATTCCTTTATTGACAGAACGCAGGCGTAGCCTCCTCCCCCACCTTGATTCACTGATTTCATGGGCAATCGAGAATTTCGATGCCATAATTTCAAATAGGTCCAATCCCACTTAATGCCTTGACGGGGTTCCTTCATTTGACGGAGTGCCCGGTTATCAATAATGTTAAATTTACGAATGGATTATTTTGCAATATGATAGACAAAACCACAATCAAGCACTTATGCCAGAAAATGGCAGGAACCTTCAAGAGATTTACGACTCCGGCTTGCTTTATGATAGCGGCAGCCATCATGTCGGTCGTGTTGATTCATTTTGGAGATAAAATAGATAGAAAAGACTCTTTTTTCCTGATGTTCTGGACGATAACCGCCGGTCTGCTGAATCTGGTGGTAAAGCTCGTGCGCACGGATCGGAGAAATGACGAGAGACACACCGTAAAACCGCTTTGGATTATAGCCGTCAATGCCTTATGGCTAGGGGTATGCCTCGCGTTCCGTCAGGCATGGCCGCTGGATTTGAGTTGGACCAATGCAGCTGTCACACTCGTGGGGATAATAGTTTCAGGAATATTCATTGCTCCTGTCTTTCAAGAATCCAACAATGACATGAGGCTATGGAACTATATCATTGACTGCACATCAGCATTCGCGACTGCTTTTGCTGTCGGGGTGCTTCTGGCTGGAGGACTGGAGTTGCTCGTTCTTGCATTCAATGTACTCTTCGGAGTTGAAATCGGATGGAAGGTGTTCGCTGACGTGTTCCTGGTATGCATGATATTCGTCGCACCGATGGTGTTCATGCAATTGATTCCAGAAAAAGAGAGACATGACACTGAACGTCCCGGAACAACCGGACTCGGACTGATTAACTATTTGATATTTCCTCTTTTCGGCACTTATGTAGTAACGCTCTATGTATATGCCGTAAAAATCCTTTTTGAATGGAAGCTTCCCTGCGGATGGGTATCAACACTTGTAATAGCATCAATGATATGCCTGATACTGATGATGTTTCTGCTCTATCCGGTACAATTTCGAAAAGAAGACAACAAGTGGAGATTCGACCGCAAGGCGCTCAAACTCTTGCCTGCCATTTTCCTTCCGCTTCTTATATTGATGACGGTAGGAATCGCCAAAAGGATAACGGACTACGGAATCACCGCGCCACGCCTATACGTAGTCCTCTTCAACGTTTGGGGCTATGCTGTCTGCATAGGTTTGACGGTCAGCAAATGCAAAAGATTCCGATGGATTCCGCTGTCCTTTCTAGCGCTTGCAGCACTTTCGTCTGTTGGCCCGCAGAATTTCTCAGCCATGTCCCGAAGAGTCCTAGTCAGCGAAGTAAAGAAAGCACTATCCTCTAACTGTCCCGGCATCAATTTTCCTTTGGACTCGGCAAGATATTCAGAGATAATGAAATCCGGGGATATCGCAACTATGATTGAGACAGACGAGAAGATGGAATACCTCTACATCATGTACCCGGAAAAAGTCGTGCGTGAGATTGTTGACACAACTGTGGGATTCTGGAACTTTGGACTTATGCAGGTGGACACCGTAGAGGTAGACGAATGCGGTTCCCACTGGATTGAAATCAACACCAAAGGGGCATCCATAATTCCTAAGGGATTCACACGCTTCGAAAACATCAACGTCAATTGCTCTGTACCATTGGCCGACACGGCCTTCGTAACCGTCTCATCAGATTCTGTCACGCTGACGATTCCTGTGAGCGAGATTGACACGGCGCAGAAAGAGAACGGATGCAAGCCACTATACTTCTACGGAGATGGCGGAGTGTTCTTTACCAACAATATTTCCATCGACAGCGAAGGCAAAAATGATATGAATGTACAACTCAGCGGAATAATATTCTTAAAATAAATCTTGAAGTAGTGACGACAGTGATGCGGGGTTTGTCATGTTCGGTTCAATGATAGGGACCGGCATAGGCGGACTCGTGATTGACAACATGCTGAAGGTCGAAAATCACTTTGTCTGCAGCATCGGCACTATGACTTACGATGGAGATACCAAAGTCGTTTCCTTCGGAATAATGAACCACGTGTTTACTCCGGGTGAAGAAGCTCTGAAGAAGGCCGTCAAAGAACTGAATAACTAACAATTGAAGGATACCTCGCTTGATAGGGTCTCATAATAAGGTCGGCGTGGCATTGAATCATAGTCTTCCGCTATCTTGCCAGTAGCCCACCACGGGTTGTCAAAAACAAGTCTTTTTATAATCTGTTCTTTCTGTTGCTGATCGTATTTTCTCATATTCGCGAGATTCACCATAGCAGGAGTGAGTTGACAAGACCATTACGAGCCCTAACAATAAAGTGAATTTTTCAGGACTGATATTTATTTGTATCTTTAACCGGTGTTTAATAGATAATTTACAATCAGTATGAGAACTGCGACTAGGCTTTTGTTTCTCCTTATCGCCTTTATGCTCGGATATAATCCGGCTTATTCACAAACACAGGCAGATGTCAGACTGGGGGAAATCCTTAATAGTGGTGATCTGTTTCTACTGAAAAATGAGTATCCGGATCTGAAAGACTCCGTAAGTGTGAAGATGCTTGATTTTATAGCGGAGGCTCAGCTTGGTATCGGTTTCAACAAATTGGAAAATGCCGCTGTGGCTCTCGACAGTTTACTGATGCATCACCAAAATGAAATTGGAGCAGAAACATCAATAGGCCTGGCTGCTTTGCAGGGCCTGAACTATTTGAATTCAGGCATGTATGCACAAGCAGGAAAAGTGGGAGAGAATCTGGTCAATGCATTGAAAGGGTCCGTGCCGTTTGAATCTCTTTATAGTTTCGTATTCATAGAAAAAGTAGGTAAAGCGCTTGCCAATGTCCCTAAACCCTATCTTGAACGGCCAAATCGGGACATTTCAGTTCCGTCAAGTGTGGGAACTGTGGGAAGAGGCAAGCACATTTATATTCCTGTGGAAGTAAATGGCACGACGAGAAACTATGTTTTCGACACAGGCTGTCCTTTTGGCAATTTCGTCTCGGAGAAATACGCTGAAGAGGTCGGTCTGGAGATTGTGGCAGATTCAATTCCCATGTCAGGTATGAAAATAGGTTTTGTAAAACTTGCTACGGCAAAGTCAATGAAAATAGGTGAACTGGTGTATCATAATCCTGTTTTCATGGTCGCGCCTCCAGATCGTGAAGTGGATTCCGTATTTACGTTTGACGGAGTGCTCGGCTACCATTTTATCAGGGACGCAAAGGAAATAATCATTGACAATGAAAACGGCAGATTCATTTTTCCGCAGAAAGCGTCTGATGGGGAACCAAATATGTTTCTGTCATCAAACACGCCTCATGTGAGAATCAGCTACAATGGACAGCCATTCGATTTGATTTTTGACACAGGAAATGTAAAGTCTGATCTGGGAAGCAAATTTGCAAAAACATTCACTGATACCATTGAGGGGCTTACTGAGCAGGCAACCTCCCGTGGAGGCTTTGGCGGAATAGCGCAGGCAAAAGTAGTCGTATTGCCTGAATTCCATTTCGAGATAGCAGAAGTCCCTGTTACATTATACGATACGGAAGTCATTGAAAATACCGACTCCGCCAGCCAGTTGTTTTCAGGTTCATTGGGAGCTGATTTTGTACTGTCATTCAAACGGCTGGTCATCAACTATCAGAACATGTTTGTGCATGGAAATGAGTGAAGATTTCGCCAAATGTTTTTCGGAGAATAAGAAGCAGATGAACCTGGATGGAGGCACCAATACCTCCGAGGTAGGGGAGTTCAGCATCATCAGACTCGATTTCAACGACGGGGACTGGAGGGTGAGATGGAAAGTCTTCTCGCGCGCGGTACAAATTGCGACAGGAGTTACTGCAAAATTCCTGATTTCACCCTTCCGAAACTTGGAATAATTCCCGATTTCGTGCTGTGAAAACACTTGATTTTTCCTGAAAATTTTGTATGTGCTTGATTTTTCTTACATTTGTATAAAATGTAAGAATACTATGCTTTTCAGGAAATTTGCATCGCACATAGAGGCTTTTTTGCGGAATGAACCACACAAAATACTTTTGATAAATGGAGCTCGGCAGATTGGCAAGTCTTATCTGATACGTCATATCTGCGAAGGAATGTTTCGCAACTATATTGAACTCAACCTCAAGGAAGATAAAGAGGGTATTGGTTTACTGGCTGATGTCCGCAACACTGATGACTTTTACATACAACTCGGTGCGATTGCAGGGGAACGACTTGGTGACGCATCTGACACGATTGTATTCCTTGATGAAATTCAAAGTTATCCGCATCTGATGACTATGCTGAAATTTCTGAATGAGGAGGGACGATACCGGTATATTGCCAGCGGTTCGGAGTTGGGCATAGCATTGGCGCAGACTCCGTCAATACCGATAGGCAGTATTGCCATCGAGCAAATGTTTCCGCTTGACTTTGAGGAATTTTTGCTTGCCAGCGGATGTGGTAAGGAGACTATTGATAGCATTAGAGACTGTTTTCTCAAAAAAGAGACTCTAAATGATTCTCTGCATGCTTATATGTTGCGTCAGTTCAAAATATATCTGCTTACCGGAGGAATGCCGGATGCTGTCAACAAGTTTCTGGAAACACGAAACATTGCCCTTGTTCGCAAGATACAGAACGACATCCATGAACTGTACAAGTTAGACGCTTCCCAATATGATTCTGAAAAGAAACTCGTGATTCGGAATATTTATGACCTCATTCCGTCGAATATGGAAAATAAGAGGAAGCGCGTTGTCGTAAAGAAAATTGAAAACACAGCCGGGCATAAGCAGTTCAGTGATTATGCAGATGAATTTGAGTATCTGACCAACTCTGGCGTCGCGCTTGCCGTTAAAGCTATCAGCAATCCGAAATTCCCGTTGAAAGAATCGGAGAGCAAAAATCTGTTGAAACTATACCTCAGCGATGTCGGGCTGCTTACAGGACTTCTTTACAAGAATAACATCAATGCCGTGCTCGGCGATGAGCGCAGCATTAACCTAGGTTCAGTCTATGAATCTGTCGTGGCGCAAGAACTCCATGCGCATGGATGCGAGCTTCACTATTACGACAACAAACAGCGCGGGGAGGTGGATTTCCTCATTGACGACTACGATAGTCTGTCCGTTCTCCCGATTGAGGTCAAGTCGGGAAAGGATTATAAGGTTCACAGTGCTCTCGATAATTTCATGAAAACTCCCGATTACAATGTTAAGAATGCCGTCGTGCTCCACAGCGGGCAGAAAGTCTATCAGGAGAACGGCATCACATATCTCCCAATTTATTATGTGATGTTCTTGACAGGTGATTCCTCAGATTCCGCCGACATGGTCATACCGGAAATCGAGCTTCCGAAATTGTGATTTAAGATGGGGATTGTCGTTTAATACCAGTCGTGGTTTCTTCCTAAAATCCGCCTGTTTGGACTATAAACTCTAATTATTTAAAACGTTTATTGTCATGAAATATATATATCATTGTATTATACCTTTTTTAGTGTTGTGCGTGGATCTACATGCGCAACAGATTATTTCTAATTCATTGGTAGAGACGGAGAATCAGAAGAATCCGGATATTGTCAAAATCAATCAGCTGTGGACCGATTATCTTATGAGTTCTCCGGACAGTTTATATAATAATCCATATTGGAATTGTAGAGATAAAGAGAAATATAAAAGTTATGATTTGCTCCGTTCTGAAGGGTATATGGAATTATATGGATTGGCGAAATATGGTGAACTAAAGAACCTGGTGTTATCTATCAAGCCTTTGAATGACGATTATTATGATATCCATTCAATGTATTATTGGGGGCATTTCTCGGAGTATCCTTATGTGCTGTGCACTACACATGTACTTTCCTTTAAGGACGAGAATAACAATTTCGTTCTTGGCAACTGGCTAGATTATTATTCAAAGAACTGGAAAAGTGTAACAAAAGGTGACATCACTTTTCATTACCAGACATATAAGCCAAACAGAGGCAAGATAAATAAAGCCCTTAAATTTCGATCTTTTTTACTCGATAATTTTGGTATTAAGCTGCCTCATCTGGATGTGTATATTTCAGATGGGTTCCGAGAGTCGCAGAGGTTGAAAGGCTTTGGTTATGATATTGGTGAGACTGCAGTATTTAACACCAATGATTTGGGAGGTACGACAGATATTGACAATTACATTATTTACTCAAATGCCACGCAGGGAGAATTCTATCAGCATGAGATGATGCGGTTCGTGTTAGTAAAATACAGGGGAACACATCACTTGCTCACAGATGGTTTATCTGAATATTATTCCGAGAATCCGAAGATAATCGGAATTCCGATACAGACCCATTTTCGAGACTTAGACTATTATTTGGATGCTCATCCTGAAATAGACCTTAGAATATTGGATAGGTTTGATTCCGGGAACATGACGCAGAAAAATTATCTAATTGGTTTGGTAATAGTTAATCTCATACAGAAAAGATGCGGTCATCACAAACTATTGGAAGCACTTGGAACCGTGCATACAGATGATGAGTTGTTGAAGTTCATTGAAAATAATTTGGACATCGAAGAAAAAGACATTAACAGTCTAATTAGAGCAGAAGTTAAGCACTACGCAAACTTCGGGTATTCAGGTAAATGGTGACATTTGTTTATTCAACTATGCAGAATAACCAGTCAACAGTCAAGTGCGAGTAGCGCCATGAGAAGTTGCACATAATCTGTACAGGGACAGCAAACAGTTCGCGGGAATTACTAACTGTCAGTCCACTGACTTTAGAAAACTGGCCTTCCACTTCAACGCGTCGCTTACGGCAATCAATCTTGCCAGAGCCGCTTAGGCTTGGCCAATTTTTAACGAACTATTTGATTATAACACCAGTTTTTTATAGCAAAATGTCATTTCCACCAAATCTTCTTCATCGTGGGCATAATTTAAATTGCCGGCAACTTGCTGGTAACTTGATTTAACTTGCGACATCAAGCGTCTTCGGCAACAGTTTGGGATGAATAATTACAGGAATAGTTGCACTACTGTCCGGAGAAATTTTCTCCGACAAGGTTTTAACTGTTTAACTTCAATAACTTACAAGGCTCAGAATATTTTTCGATTAGAACTTCGGAACTTTGCGGCCGGCAACAAGATGCCATCCGCAAGCCATGAACAAAGGAAAAACAATCTTCGCGCAAATTATGTCTCTCATTGACGAATACGAATTCAAAAAGTGCGTCGCTCGCTACAAAGGCGACCGTCACGCTATTAAGTTCAATTGCCGAGGCCAAGTTCATGGTGATGAGCTTTGCTCAGTTCTCCGACCGCTCTGGTTTGAGAGATATTGAGACTACACTTAACCTCTGCGGGGACCTCTATAGATCCGGCATCAAGGTGATGCCCAAATCCACGCTTGCAGAGGCCAACGAGAAGAAGGATTGGCGTATTTATCAAGACTTTGCGATGACTTTGGTTAAGGAAGCCACAGTGCTTTACAAAGATGAAAAACTGCGGATCGGTCTTGAAGAGATGATATATGCGTTCGATAGCAGCACCATCGAATTGTGCCTGAAATTGTGCCCCTGGGTGAAGTTTCACCATGGGAAGGGAGCTTTCAAGATGCATACGCTCATGGACCTGAGAGGCTCGATTCCTACATTTGTTCTGCTTACTCCTGGCAAGGTCAACGATGCCAAAGTCATGGATAAGATCCCAGTCGAAAGGGGCTCCTTTTACTTGATGGACAAGTGATATGTAGCTTTTGAAAAACTTCACAAGTACTTCCACCAGAAAGGCGCATTCTTTGTTACCCGCGCAAAGGACAACATGGTCTACGATGTCATTGAGTCCATGCCAGTGGACAAAAACTCCGGAGTTCTCTCCGATGAGACCATGCGCCTTATTGGTTACTACTCCATCAAGAAATATCCTGATACGCTCAAACTTATTGTGTATGAAGACTTTGAAGTTGGCAAGGTCTATCACTTCCTTACCAACAACTTCTCGATCGAAGATCCGCTGACCATTGCGGAACTGTACCGTGAACGTTGGCAAATTGAGTTGTTCTTCAAATGGATCAAACAGCATTTGCATATTAAGACCTTATACGGAACATCCCAGAACGCCGTTTACACGCAAATCTGGATAGCCGTTTGCTACTATCTGCTGCTCATCATTGCAAAGAAGAGATATGGTCTTGTTCCAAGTCTTCATTCCATCTCGAACTCAATCGGACAGGTGCTCTTCAGAAGAGCAGATATCCGTGAACTTTATAATCAACCGACGCTCCCTGTTAATGTTCCGGAGACAGAGACCGTCGAGCAACTTACATTATGGTAATAATTTCTCCGGACAGCAGTGAAACAAAAAAAACAATTAAACCTAATATACCAGTATATAGCCCCCAATCAATATTAGATTTATCTTTATATTTTTGTCCGATATGAGTTTTTATATCGTTAGCTATCTGATGAATAATATATTCTTTGCTTTGAATCATCTATTTTACGTTTAGTGCTAAATTTAATATCCTGTCAAAGTTAATCAAATAATCATTAGCATAGACTGTAACAATCTTGTCAGGCACAATGCCTTTTGCGTGGTGCGGCTTCCCGTCCATGCAACGCATTCGCATGCCCGTCATTGTGAATGGAAACAATGGAAGATTGAATAGTGTCATATCACCAGTTGTTCCTGCTGTTGTTTGACCAATGATTTCTCCCAGACCATACTGACGGACTATCATTAAAATTGTCTCTCCCCAACTTACAGTACTGGCATCACATAAAAAAGTGACAGGCAAGTCAATGTGAGGTGATTTTGCTGTAAGAGTCTCAGCTCCGGTGCGCCACGTTATATTTTTCTGGAAAGGGAAACAATTAATCGGGACTTCAGTCGAGGGAGCCTTGACATCAGAAACAATTAGATGTGCAAGTACATCTTCAAATTGAAGCGAAGGCAGGCCGCGCAAGTCAAAACAAAGTCCTTTGACATCCGGAGCCAACTCTGATAAAACTCTTTTTTCATTTACATCGGACGATGCAGCATCAATATAGAGAATGCCGTTATCATATTTTTGAACTGATGGCTTTGTTTGTTGCGAAAACGAAGGTTCTTCTGGAAGCCTTGCATAGAGAGTATCCAACCGAGTATCTCCAGAAAGGCCACTACTTTCAACGATAAACGGTGTGTTGTATTCTGAAGCACAGAAAAGTTTCCCCGCGGCAATCTGGTCGCGATGCGCATCTGTTGCGGCATTGGTAATCATCCTGCAATTATGCATATGTGCAGAAGCTGGCTGAGAATTAATGCTGTTGCACACACGCCAAGGTTCATCCACGTCATTTCTTTTCCGTATAAGCAATGTGTCGTTCACCAGTTTAGTTTCAACAGCTGCATAAAATTCAGGCAGATATGTCGATTGCATTCCGGAAATAACCATATTGTTACGCACAAAAAGATGTCCGTCCTTTATCGGATTAAAAAATCGGCAAATACAATTATACCATTCAAGAACCGATTCAAAAGAATTAACGATCTTTATCTGGACAGCCTCTTGCATATAGTTCTTCAGATGACAATCCCAATCAAGCTCATCCTCTTCATAATAAGGGTAGAAATGACGAACAATATTCCACCGTACAGTCAGGTCGGCAACCCTGACAGCTTTATCTGACAGCAACCCGAAAATTACGCTGCGTCTTTTCGGCAAAGATTTATCCTCACTTTTATGACCATCCCACTATTTCCTGGCATCTTTCAGTAAACGCTCGGTTGCCTTGCTGTCAAACATTTCCTTCTGCAAAGAATGCTGGATATTCAGATATTTATCTTCGGACACCCCGTAGCTGTAATATTGCCCGTCAACAGGTACGATGGCAGAATTTGAAGAGTCATTGGAAACAGAAAGTTTCTTGTAATATGGTCTATATTTGGCAAGTCCAGGTAAAAGCACTTTTGCAAGAAAAGGAATGTCTAATTCTCCGGAACCGCTGTAATAATAATAGTTGAAAGGACTGTTATTGTAGAAGGCAGCGCCTTCTTTACTGGTATCCGGAACAACCGAGAAAAACAATGAGGGGGCAAGAGGTTTGAATACCGCCTCCAGCGATTGTGTCTCGGCTCTATTTGCGAGCAGCGCGCAGACTTTCGTCCAATCGCTCTCGGACCATTTCTGAGTATATGGATTCGGAGAAAAATACCGGACGATACCGTACACGCGAGCGAATTCGACATAATGGGATACATCCGCAGCCATCACATTGCTAATGGATGCATATATGCAAATAGACAGCAAGATTAGATTCTTTTTCATTACATATTTTTGTATAATAACTATCAAGTTTGACAGTCTTTGCCTTTGCAGGGCGTCCGCGTCGTTTCGGGGAGACCTTTCTGGATTTGTATTAAGTTCCGCAACCTTCGGGGATGTGCTCAAATTTCCAAAAGAACTCGATATCCTTTTTTTCTCCGAATCGCTTTATTTCAAGTCGCATCAAACTGTCTTTATGTTCATAGAAATATCTACTGGCATATGAATCCGTGAATTGATTGTCACCTATGTGTGTCACGATATCATAATTGCGCAGACCCGCTTTGTATGTTGGCATATTGCGACCGACATCAATGGCAACTGCTGCCGAGTCGTTTTTGAAAGGTATCATATTTATGCCGGAATAAGATGCCCCATGGTTCTGGACGTATTCATAAAAATTCTCTTCCACACTGTTTTTTTTAAAATATGCCTTGCGTTCATTTAAATCAAAGATGATGTTGAATTTAGATAATAATCCTAGACCAGCAACAACTTCATCAAACCCATAATCTGATGTTATAAAAGAGATTATAAGTGTGTCTTTGACTATTCCAGAATCTGTAATATGATATGTTTTAGTGGAAGTGATTTCTTCATAATGAAGAATCGAATTATCTTCAAAAAATGATTTTTCTTCCTTGTGATTTTCTGGATACCTATCATTGCCAGAGAAATTCCATGTGTTCCCGTATCTATTAGTACATCAAAACATTGTGACAAAGTGATATCATTATTTCCACGAAAAACAAAAGGAAAACATTTAAGACATAAATACCCATCATTATAATAGACCTCTGTCGTCAGGTCAAAGTTTTCAGCGCATATAAGTTCTCTATATCCGTCTTTTAGGTCAAGACGGCAATTCTCAAAATCGAAATACCATATATGAGTGTCCGAATCCGGAATATTAATAATTACATCAACACCATATTCTTTTTGCAAATCTGCCACAAAAAACTTATCATATCTAATGGTATCTCCAGCTAAACAAACATCAATACTATCGTGAAACAGTTTCCATCTGACTTTTCTTTTTGAGTATGAATAAAACACATCTTCTACTGTCATGCCACCAGAAAGACGTATTGAGTCAAGTTTCGGGAACTTTGACGCTATTCTTTTATCAACCACCAATCCGGGACAACCTGTGTCAAGTAAAGCATTTAAGCAAATACTGTCAATCTCAGCATTCAACTGAATATGTGTCACTCCACTATTTTTGTCGTATCGATAAGAAAAATTAGCATGCAATTCCGTTCCAGTTTTTATATCTGGTCTAGAACCACATGAGCATATTAACGCTATTGATAATATTGCTCCAATAATTTTCATAAAAAATACTCAAGTTTCGCAAGTGAATATTTTATGAAATAAAAAGGGCTAAAGTATCTGATAATTTACCGATTGTCAGTATATTGTAAAAGCAAAACAACAAAAAATAGAACACTTTAGCTATGAACAAAAATAGACAAATAATCGGTGAACTGCAAGTATACCTATATACAATTGGTCAGGTTGATCATTCTGTTTCCGTTCTTTTCAATAAAGAATGCAGGTCGTTATGCCAATAGCGGTCTCGGGCAATTTTGTTTGGTTGCAAGAAGGATACTTTCTATCGCTTCATGAACAATGGCCGAACATTGACGGCTCGATACAAGCAGAAGCGGGGATAATCTTCATTTTTTTTCAATGCCACAGGACAGTCATCTCTCGCTCGAAAGAAATCCCATTTCGTTCCATCAATCACAAAATTTATATCCGGATACAGATACCAGAAATTATTCCACCAAATCTTTTCAGTGGCATTTGTCATTTCCACCAAATCTTCTTCATCGTGGGACAGGCTCCTAATGCTGCCCGGAACTATTACCGGACCTATTGTTGTTCAGCAATAAAAACATATCTTTGCTTATTGGAACGCATCCATAACCAAAACAACAGAAAAAGATCATGGCAAAGAGCAAAATAGGCTTTATACTACTTCTCCTTGCGACTCTCTGCTGTTCAATGGCTCACGCACAAAAGCAAGTTTCTGCAGAACTGAGAGATTCCACTGAGAGCGGAAGCGACATCATAAAGATAGTTGGAAATCACTCCAGCAAAGGAGCGGTCAATAACGCCCTTGACATATTGAGCGGTCAGGCAGCCGGTGTCAACGTGACATCCAACGGTCTGGACCGGATGGCTATGCTCAATAGCGTGCGGGTGCGTGGTACGACATCCATTATCGGTGGCAATGATCCCTTGGTGCTGATTGACGGGGTCACTTCTGACGTGCTCACCCTTTCAACCATCTACCCTGCAGACATCGAGAGTTTCCGGATATTGAAGAATGCCACAGAGACAGCAATGTACGGTTCACGTGGAGCGTCAGGTGTGATTGAAGTCAAAACGAAAAAAGGAACAGGACGTGGTTTTCAGATATCCTATGAAGGAAATGTAGGTTTCGAGCGGATGTACAAACATCTGGAAATGCTCAATTCCACAGAATATGTTGCCACCTCAAAGGCTTTGGGCGTCTATTGCAATAACGGAGGGTTCAACACGGACACTTATAAGGTCATTACCCGCACAGGACTTGTGAATAATCACTATCTCGCATTCAGCGGGGGCACGCCTCAGTCAAACTATCGTGCCTCATTCGGCTTGATGGACCACAACACAATCATCAAGAAGATGGACTATGGCGTTTTTGTCGCAAAAGTTGACGTGACCCAGAAAGCCTTCAACAATAGACTTACTGGAGAGTTCGGAGTATTCGGATCGTCGTTCAAGAACCATGATATCTTTGACACGCAGATGCTGTTCTATTCCGCAGCATGCCAGAATCCAACTTTCCCTGCCGGAACTGACGAACATGGGAACTGGCTAAAAAACGAATCTGCAACGCACATCAACCCGCCAGGAATAGTGCTTGAAGAGAAAAACGACTCCAAGGATTTGAACTTTGATGCCCACATTAAGCTGAGCTACGATATCAATACTGACTGGCGGGTCTCCGCCTTCGGTTCCTACCTCTACGGTTCTACCGAGAACGGGCAATTCTGCCCGACATGGGTATGGGCACAAGGCAACGTATACCGTGGCGAGTTCAAGAAAGAGGAGTGGCTCGGCAATATATCTCTGGATTTCAATAAGCAGTTCGGCTCACATAAGGTCTCTGCCGGAGTAAGCGGC
>OHNK01000473.1_pt1 | contig 26681 bp, 25 predicted proteins | sample 1569551 | NCBI WGS metagenome assembly OHNK01 (sample SAMEA3879518, study PRJEB24766) | human gut metagenome | biome: human-associated habitat; feature: feces | place: USA | collected 1985/1987 | reverse complement strand
TGAGCGCCGTCTTATCCACATAAACATAACCACCATTACGAATCTCCTCAAAACTCTGTATTCCTATCGGGTATAACATATTCCGTCCTCCATAATACAATATCCGTTCACAAATCGAACCAATGTTGGCAAACAATACAAATATAACCGTTTGCGGCCAAAAAATAAAACTTCTCTAAAAATATCCGAATTGCATTCCCAAAAGATCTTTTCAAAAACAAGTGTAAGAATCTCGGATTTGAATTGTATAGTATAACGGACGCGATGACGATTGTGGACAAGTTGAACACTCGATTTGAGAATAGGAAGCAAGGTGCCAGATTATGGCATTCTGTTGAGCTATATTTGACGCAATGGAAAAGAAGGCAGTAAATGGAAATACAGGATATGCGGCTTTGCCGGGATTGGAGACGGAGCAGGTGAAACTGCTCTGTCTGGTGGCATATCTTGGAGACATTCCCGGGGACTATGTCCTGAAGCAGCTGTACGGAAGGAACTGTTCCAAAGCTAAGACTGATCTTGTCATATTGGAGCATTCCCAGTACATACAGGATGGGAGAGTGTCTCCTCGGGTGTTTTTCAATGTGGTGGCTGTCGCGCTGGATAATTTCGACATTCCCCGTTGGGTGGAGAAGACTTGCCAGTTCCGCACGGACACGGCATCATGGCTGTGGAAATTGGGAACGGCTCTTCACGGGCAGGATGCCGCCTCTCTCCGCGGAATCGCCAGACCGTCTTTCCTGAGGGCGGACCTTGGAGAGTACCTTGGAGAGAGACTCCTTGATGCGGAAAATTACGGAAGCCTCTTTAGGCTGCTGACCGAAAAGGAAGTCCTGCAGTCCATACGACGGTTGCTCCGGATGCGCTTTGTGGATGGGACATTGACAGAAGAATTCTGGAATAAGCTTGCCAGTTATGCCGACAGTTCCAAGTATATAACGGACGAGGTGTATGACATGGTGTCGGCCTATCATCTGTTTCAGTTCGGAAACTGGCCGGAAGCCAGGAAATGCTATTATCCGACGATGTGGTCTCATGGGGCGGATGCCATCAAGGCGCTTTATGAAGGACGTACGGATGACGCGTATGGACTGTTCCAGGAATCCCTCCGGCTGCATGGCATGACGGCCGAATGTAAAGGGATGTTCTCTGATCCGCTGTTGGGATGGTTCTACGGTATCACGCTCTATCTTTGTACCGTGCGGCCATCCGTTGCAGGCAGCCGCAGGATAAAGGAATCGGTGGATCTGATGCGGAACCACCGTCATTACCTCTATTCTCCCATCATGGCACCGGTGCGGATCCTGTTTACCTACATCTCTAATGAGGAAGAGGTGTGTGCCAACCATGTGGAAGGGGAAGTGGCAAAACTGCTGGCCCAGCGCAGTACCGTTGAGACCAAGGCGTTCTGCTGCATTCTCCTTAACTTCTTCAAGTGCATTGACTTTGGCGGCATCAAGGACAAGTACAGTCTGTCGGTACCTCCGTCGGCCGCAATACTGCAGAATGAACTGGCACCTTATCTGCCGATGTCTGCCGACAGGAAGGCCCTGCTGGAGCAATTTTTTGGCGGCTCCGGCATGACGGGGAGAATATACCGGAGGGATAAATGGGAGATAATATTCTCCGATATAAGGGAAAAAGCCGCAGAGAGAAAGCCCCGTTCTGCAAAGAGGATTGTCTATTTTCTGGAGGGACTTCGCCTGAAAGCAATCATTGGCCAAAAGAAGCGGCCTGACGGCAGCTGGGATGGTGGGACTCTTTATCAGAAAAGCACTTTCATTGACCTGAAATATGAGGAGATGACTCCTACGGACATCAAGGTTGCAGCGGCGCTTCGGAAACTCGACGAAAGACGCATTGGCAATAAGCCTGAGGTGCCGGAGATTCTTCCGTTGCTTCTCGGCAGCGACAGGGTGTTCGTCGGGGAGTATTATAATCAGAACTTCACTCCGGCCACTGTGGAAGTGGAATCCCCTTGGCTGTCATTCCGTGCGGATGGCATGGAAATCAGGATAGAGTCTAATGTCTCCCTTCCGAAATCCGCAGGTGCATCCGTTCCGGAATCATTGGTGACCATTGATGAAGATGGTGTATATCATGTCATTGTCATGAGCCCGGAACAGAGGGCGGTCATAGACAGGATGCTCAAGATGGGGGCGATTCCCTCGTCGGCACTTGCAGGGCTGCGACAGACACTTGAGAAACTGGACGGGATTGTAGAACTGCATACTGATCTTGCGGATCTCGGCAGGATAGAGGAGAAGGACGGCTCGCCGGTTCTGGCTGTCCGCGTCCGGCCTGTGGAAGATGATTATGAGATGACTGTCCAGGCGGTGCCGATTGTGGAAGGACTGTCCAGGTTTTCACCGGGTGAAGGAGGAGAGAACGTATATGACACATTGGAAGGTCACACGGTGGCCGTCAGGAGAGACCTTTTCAGTGAGTATGAGAACTATGACGTTCTCCGGAAATTCTTCGAGGTGGAGCTTGGAATCCCTTATGAGGACTACCAGACGGCCAGATTCTCTGCTCCTGAGCACTTGCTTGCGCTGATGTCATTTGTCCATGACAATCCGCAGTCATACTTTATGGAATGGCCGGAAGGCGAGATTCTGAAATTCTCGGAAATATCGGAATCGAAGGACGTGGACATTTCCGTGTCCACCAACATGAACTGGTTCGAGGTTGAAGGGAGCGTCAATGTGTCGGGCAAGAAAAGGACTCTGGAGGAAATTCTTGCAATGTGGAAGGACTCTGATATAGAGGGATACATCAAAGTAGGGGAGAAGGAATATGCCAAGATGTCCAAGACTCTACAGAAACATCTCGCTGAGATTTCGGAGCTCGGCAAAACTGACAGGAAAGGACGCATCAGTATCCCTGCTATTCAGGTAGGTGCCCTGGCAAAGGTGCTGGGCGAAGACGGAGGTCTTCATGCGGAGATGGATGAAGGATTCAAGGACCTGCTCGCACGTATGGAGTCGGCTTACGAGTCCTCGCCGGTACTTCCGGATGGTTTTGGTGCGACATTGCGTGATTACCAGATGCAGGGTTACCAGTGGATGGTGCGTCTTGACAGCTGGGGTGCCGGAGCCTGTCTTGCCGATGACATGGGCCTTGGGAAAACCGTACAGGCATTGGCATTTCTGCTTCATAAGAAAGATACGGGACCATCCCTTGTGGTTGCGCCCACATCCATTGTACCCAACTGGGCTGCCGAAGCCGAGCGCTTCGCTCCTTCGCTGAATGTTACGGTCCTAAATGAGGTGCAGGACAGAAAAACTGCGATAGAGAGTGCTGTGGCCGGGGACCTGTTCCTGGTCAGTTATGGCGTAATGGTGACATCCATTGACTTGCTCAAGTCTGTCGGCTGGAACGTGGTGTGCCTTGACGAGGCCCATCAGATAAAGAACCGAACGACGCGGATGTCACAGTCTGCGATGTCTCTCCAGGCCGGAAGCAGGCTGATTCTTACGGGAACGCCGGTGCAGAATCATATGGGAGAACTCTGGAACCTGATGCAGTTCATCAATCCTGGGCTTTTGGGTGCCTGGGCCAGTTTCCGGGACAAATACATCAACGGACCTGAAATGGATAATTACAAGAGGGAACTGCTCAAGGGGCTTACCCAGCCGTTCATTCTCCGTCGGACCAAGGAACAGGTGCTGGGAGACCTTCCGGACAAGGTAAGCTATCTGCATCCGGTCCACCTGAGTGTCGATGAGATGGCTGTGTATGAGGAGGCTCGAAAGAGGCTTGAACTCAAGTACAAGAAGAGAAAAACCGCCAAGGGAAGGACACTTGCACGGGATATCAAGGTGGAGTTCTTTGCGGAGTTGACCCGTCTTCGCCTCATGGCCAATGCTATGGAGCTGGTGACTGCGGGATGGAAGGGAGGCTCTTCCAAGGTGGATGCCCTGAAAGACATCATGTCCACATTGATGGCGGGAGGAAACAACAATGTAATCATCTTTTCACAGTTCACTTCATTCCTGGACATCATCGGCAGGATGCTCACGAAGGAAGGGTACAATTACCTCTATCTGGATGGCAGCACTCCGCTTCAGGAACGTAAGATGCTCGTAACGAAGTTCCAGTCCGGCGTCTGTCCGATCTTCCTTGTGAGCCTGAAGGCAGGAGGACTGGGACTGAATCTTACTGCGGCGAACTATGTCATCATCGCCGACCCGTGGTGGAATCCGTCCATAGAGAAGCAGGCCGAGGACAGGGCTCACCGCCTGGGACAGGGACGTGCGGTGACGGTAATCAGGCTGGTGTCGCAGCATACCATTGAGGAGAAGATCCTGCGTCTGCATGAAACGAAGAAAGAGATTTCGGATGCCATCCTGGCGGGAACTGACCGCAGTTCGAAGTTGACAATGGATGATGTCCTGGATATGGTTTCACCGATTAAAAACAAGATATGACAAACAATCTTAGAGACAGGATTATAAGCCTTTTGGATGCGATGAGTGCCGGGGCCTATGAACGTGACGAGGTCATTGGCCTCAGCCTGCTTGCGGCGCTCTCGGGCGAGAGCATCTTTCTGCTGGGTGTGCCGGGTGTCGGGAAAAGCATGGTGGCGCGGAGACTGAAAATGGCATTCCGCGATGCCCGCAGCTTTGAGTACCTGATGAGCCGTTTCAGCACACCGGATGAGATATTCGGTCCCGTCTCCATCAGTAAACTGAAGGACTGTGACACGTATGAGAGAGTGACTGACGGCTATTTGCCGACAGCGGATATCGTATTCCTGGATGAAATCTGGAAGGCCGGCCCGTCAATACAGAACTCGCTGCTGACTGCCATCAATGAGAAGATATTCCGCAACGGTGACAAGGATTTGAAACTGCCCCTGAAAGGTATCATCTCGGCATCGAATGAGCTTCCGGCTGAAGGGGAAGGACTTGAAGCACTTTGGGACCGTTTCCTTATTCGCTATATTGTACGTCCCATAGGTGACCGGCTGAATTTCAGGGCTCTGCTGTCCGGAAAAAGTGCGGAACCGAGTGTGGATAGGGAGCTGGCATTCAGTGATGAAGAATACCGGTCGCTGATTTCCAGTTCAAGGGACATAGATGTCCCGGAGAGCATAATGGATTTTATCTATAACCTGAGGACTCTGATTGTAAGACAGGCGCAGGCAAACGACTCGGATGAGCACGAGGTGCCGTATGTGTCAGACCGCCGGTGGAAGAAGATATTGGGAATCATGCGGATGTCCGCTCTCCTGAATGGGCGGTGTCAGGTGGATTACTCCGATTGTCTGCTGATGGAGCACATGATATGGGATCACGACAACCAGATTCCCAAAGTCGGGAAGGACATATGTGAGGAACTTGCCAAGACCATTCTCAAGGATTCTATGACCTGGCCGGTCACAAGACATCAGACAAGTCCGTCAAGTCGCAGCGGTCAGGAAGAATTCTTCTCCCCGGACGGTGTCCATTATATCATTGATGTAGGAGGGGAGTCCCTCAGGATCAGAATTTCCGATTACAATAAGCTTACGCCGGAAGCCGTCCCGGGTCGCTTTGTAGGGAACGACCTGGTGGACCTTGCCGGAGAGTCGGAGGTCACGTTTCTTATAAAGTCCCCGAGAAGCGGGGCTGTGGCCATCAATAATTATGTCTATCGGCTACGGAAGAAGAACGCCGTGGCAGTTTCATGCGCTGATGCCTCCATGTCAAGTTCGGCCATTGGTGGCGCCGGTCTTATGCTCGCGGAGCTCCGTAGGCAGGTCGAAGACAATGTGTTCCTGGCGGACATCCAACACTATTCATTGATGATAAAGACATTGCAGAAGTATAATGGCGGAAGATAAGTTGATACGGTCAATGACATTGGCAGTGGCTGTCGCCAAATTCTCAGGCAGTGACATCTCGCAGTTTCTGCTGGATCGGGCCGAGGTGGAAGACAACCCTGTCCGCCGGACTGTCTTGAATGTGATGGCTGACAAACGCTTTCTCGATACGGCAAAGCCCGTCATGATGTGGCGGGAGGATGCGTCCAATGAACTGGAAGCGTTTGCGGACAGGCTCGAAAGTGAACGTGTGGCGGGGCGTCTGACTGAAGAAAGAATGAATAAACTGATAGAGGAATTCTTCTCGCTCTGGTTGGCGCTTATGGAAAGAAGGAGGCGGATATATGAGTCGTCGCAGAAGGCTAGAAAGAAGGCCAGAATGGATCTGGAGGGAAATCTATCGACAAAAGTCAATATCCCGGAGGGCGATGGGAGCAATGATGAAGGGCGTAAAGAGGGCATGGGTCCAGATATGTCCGGGCTTCAGGAATTCTTGGAAGTCAATGATGATGAAAATGACGATTTTACCGGTATCGGCGCCAGTGATCCGAAGCTGGAGCAGCAGAGAAGGGAGAATATTTACCTTCGCAGCATCCCTGAATCTCTGAAGAAACTCGCCTTGCTTATAGGCAGGGCAGGAGAGGACGTGACGGAAACAAGGGGAAGATTTTCAGTGGCGTCAAAGAGTGACATTGAAGGGATAACCGTCGGCAATAATCTTTCCGCGCTGCTCCCTTCTGAATTGGTCCTCTTGTCGGAGAAGGCCACCCAAGACGTCTTCTTCATGAATTTTGCCGAGAAACGGCTTCAGGTTTTTGCTTCAGCATCCCAGGCCTCACATCCTGACAACCATAAGGACGGGCCTGTCATCGTCTGTGTAGATGAGAGTTCTTCCATGAGTGGCGAACCGTTGGAGATTGCCATCCAGTTGGCCTATGCCGTGACCATTATATCGAAACGGCGCCATAGGGAGGTCTTGATTGTCGCCTACTCGGACTCCCACAAGATGATGCGTGTGGATTCGCTGGGAAAGGATCGGAACAAACTCCTCGAGTTCCTTTCCGATGTCTCTATGGGAGGAAATAATGAAAATGCCATGTTCGAGTGGCTTTTCCAGGATATAATGCCGAGGGAGAAGAAGTTCGACACGGCGGATATCCTCTGTATCTCGGATTTCGGATGGGTCGAGATTGATGATTCCGTAAAGAGATTGATAGATGAGCAGAAGTCTTCCGGAATGAAATTCTATGGATTGAACATCGGCGGAGCTTTCGGAGGGTGGAGTGATTTGGATGATTTAGGCTTGTTAAGTGCGAATGATGTCTGCGACAGTCTCTGGGAATACAGTGACGGTGAGTGTCGGGAAGTAAAAATTCAATCTTCCGGTGAAAGAAACTGCTAAGTTTCCGGTATAATAAGTACGAAAACAATGTAATAGGCAATTTTGGGTTGCAACAAGATAAAGTGAAACAGATAATATGGTTGAGTTAGTTACAGACAGGTTGGTGATTGCCACACCTGGCGAAAGACATATCGACGAGGTCTTCCGGATAATGAGCACGCGATGTCTTGCAGAGCGGACCGGGTTCAAGAGAATGGATGACGTCAGTGAGGCTGAAGGCAAGATCCGATGGGCCATGCGGACAGACAACATGCTCGTCATCTCGAAGAAGGATGGCGATGACGTGATAGGTATCATAATCCTCACACCAGAGGAAATCAATTTGCCGCAAGGAACATTGATGGATTATGAAATCTGCTATTTCATTGAAACATCTTTCCAGGGTAATGGCTACATGACGGAGGCATTGGCCTGTATGAAGGAATATCTTTTCAATGTCAGGAAGGCGGACAGGCTCACAATCTATCTTGAGCCAGACAACGGACCGTCAAGAAAGGTGGCCTTGGCGGGAGGATTCAAGTTCAGCCACGTTGAGAAGGAGGCGGGATGCAGATATGACGGAACGATGACGGATCTGGAGTTTTATGTCCTTGACAGACAGGATTCTCCAAAAGATACTGGCCCATGCACTGACAATTATCTCAATAGGCAGAAGTGGATAAACGAAGGTGGCGTACTTTTCCCGATTCCGGGTTCCGCGACATTGCTTTCCACTCCGGGGAACGGCGTGTTCAGGATTTATGTCGACGCCAGGACGGGCCGCATCGGTCTCGAAAAGATTGCGGAATCTTTCATCGTCAATTTCAAGGTATATGGAACTGAAGGGAAAGCCATCAACGACCATATAATCCATACATGGAACTCTGACGTGTTCCAAAAGTCGGGCAAGAACCTTGGTGTCATCTTCAACGGATTGAAGGGTACGGGCAAGACTATCGCCGCCAAACAACTTTGCAACAGGCTCGGGTTGCCTACCATAGTCGTTTCGAAGCCTGTAGACGGATTGCTGGAATTCATCCAGGCGCTCAATTTCGAAGCCGCCGTCCTCATAGATGAGGCAGAAAAGACTTTCGATGAAGAGTCGGAGATTCTGCTGAAAATGATTGACGGAGTGTACAACCACCGCAGGAAACTGTACATCCTGACAACAAACGAACTCACGCTGGATGACAACCTGATCGGACGTCCGGGCCGTATCCGGTATGTCAAGCAGTTCGGAAATCTTGAACTTGATGTCATCAATGAGGTAATAGAGGATACCCTGGAGGACAAGTCATTGGCCGACGGACTGATAAGGCTGGTAAACAGCCTTGAGATTTCGACCATTGACATCTTGAAATCCCTTATTGAAGAATGCAACATCACAGGGCGGATTCCGGATCCGAATCTGTTCAACGTGCCTCTGTCGAAACTCAAGTTGCGGCTGCTGCGCTTCAATGATCTGGACGAAGGCCGCTTTGAGGATGTAGAAAAGTTCATTGTCGAGAATAAGCCAGAGTCAATGCCGATTGAACAATGGATAGGTCAAAGGAGAGACGACGGCAATGATGACAGTACCTGGAAAAGTTTCATTGAGAAGGAATTCAAATGTGGCATCAGTAAGGAATCTGTTTCTTCTCGAGATAACGTTGTCATGAAAGGGGGAAAACTCGGGTATCATAAGGTAACCACTGAACCGGACAAGTATGGTTTCTTCAGCTGGGAATACTATGGTGATGAGGAACTGCTGTGTTATATAGGTTTCACTGACAGGCCGTCCTTGTACTGATGCCACTTTTTGGCGGAACTGGTAAATACCTTTGCCGCCAGGCAAAATGAATAATCGAAATTAAACTGCATATGAATAGGAACAACAAAAACGCGGTTAACAATACCGGTGTGAAGAAACAGTATCGTTGGATCAATGACATTGAGCCTGTCTTCATGGAAGACTCCAAGCGCAATTATGGCCACCGTACCTGGGCCAATGCTGAATGGTCTGATATTACTTTGGCATTGGCCGTGGACATGGACTCTCCGGGTGAGATTACCACCAGGAAGGCTGCGGGCGACAAATATGTCGGTTTTACGATTCCGACGGACCTGTCGGAAAGGTGTCTGTCCAGCCTTGCAGAAGCGATAACCAAACGGATAAGAAAGCATCCGAAGTTCAAGACGGACGAGCTGAAACTCAACATTGCCGGCAACAGTCAGATCACTCTTGACAAGTACTGCATCCGGACCTCCGAAATCAGGGAACTTTTGAAATTTGTATTGCTCGACCTGGCGGACTCGGGTGTCAAGTTCTCCATGATCCGTTCGGGAGGCCAGACAGGCGTCGATGAAGCGGGAATCCAGGCGGCACAGGATGCGGGATTGAAATGCAGCATCCTCGCGCCGAAGGGCTTCAGGATGCACAGAGAGCCGGGCATAGAACTCGAAGGCCGTTCCTTGTTCGTGAAAAGATTCCGTGAGGAGATCCCGAATGATTCTTCAGAATGAGACATTATGTTAGTGGTGTAGATAAAGAACGTAACAATGGTAAATAAAACAGAATATCAAGATAAGCGCGAACTGGTCACAAATTGCGACCAGTTGCAAGATAATGAAGGAGATGTTGAATTCCGCAAGCGACTTGCAGAAGGACTCAGGAACGGAACTTTTATGACAGCTGATGAATTCTGCCGAAAGTTGGATACATTGAAAGACTCATTAGTGAACAGGCACAGGAAGAGCCGTCACTCTTCAGGGAATATCTCGCGATAAGACAAGGCATATTCTTCAGGATAATGCGCTTTCAGCCAGGCACTCCGGTATGCAAGCCAGGCATCGCAGATGGCGATGGACTTGTTGAAGGCAAGATGGCCTGTCGAAGTTATGGCTGCCCAGATATTTTCAAGAGTATTATCGGAAAAACCTGCCTGCATTCCACCGGACATGAATCTGGTCTCCAATTCATTCAAGACCGTAGGTAAAATCTGCAATGCGATCCTCTCTGTAGCTTACCTACTGGAAGTAAGGCTATAATATAAACTAAAATTTAATATCATGACAGAAGAAGATTATCAACTCGAATTGTTGAAACAAGCTTGGAGTCTTGGAATGTATAGGATTCATTTCCTTCCCAACCCGAAGTATGCGAACGACGGGGTTACCTGCTATATTGGCTTCGATGACATGTATTGTGACAGGTTTGTCGTCAGGGAGAAGGAGGGCGATAATTACCGCGATAGAGACGACATGATTCTGGCGAGCTACTCAACTGCAGAGGAACTTGTTCGTGACGGCTGGATACTCGACTAAGGCAATACCCGACCTGATGCAATCCTACAAATGGCATGCATCAGGCTATGCTATTTCATTTTTGCAATCTTATTTCTGACGATACCGTATCGGCTCTGACTGGGCTGATGCCCTTCTTTTGCCGCTATTTGGTAGAACAACAGAGACTTCTCATAGATGGATGCTTTATATGACATGCCGCTAAGCTTATTCCTTTTCCCCTTCAGATCGAGTATGTTTTCATCATCGTCAGCCAGTTTTTCCAGTTCATACCCTGCATTATACAGTTGTTGGAGACGTTTCTCGGTTGAAGATAGAAACAGTTCATCCTTATCAGATATTTCCTGTTGTTGAGAATCAATTTTGGTTTGTTTCCGGAAAATGTCCTCATTCATTTGCGCAATATCCTCTTCATATTGCCGGATTTGTGATTTAAGTGAGGAGATTTCTGTTTCCTGCTTCTCAACCATTGTCCTCAAGTTTCCAATAACGCCCTTCAATGCTGTTATTGACGAGTTCGCGTGCTCCAGCTCATCGAGCTTGTTCTTCAGGACTTTGATGCTCTCATCCATCAATTCGGCTTGAGACATAGGGTTGTGTTCGTCTTCAATATTCAACTGGAGCGATATCGTTTTTCCGGACAGGACATTCAGTTCTTCCATGATTGCTGTCAGCTCCTTGTTTTGTTGAATATAATTATCCTGGGTCTGCTTGAGTTGGGCTCGGGCTTGGTCTCGTTGCGTTATCAAGGATTCAACTTTTCTCGATGGTGTTGAGTACATTGATCCGGTTATTGAGTCTTCGGCTTGCGGATGTGAGACTTGCAGTGAAGCTGAGTCGAACGAGGCACTCGACCAGATTTGGGAGGCTGTGGATTCCGTTTCGGGGAAGTCTGGGGATATGCTGAGGCTTAACCTGAAGGAGGATTTGACGACCAGTGAAATGGCCGACCTCGCAGGGTGCTCTTCCGGTGTGGTTTCTACAAGTCTGAGCAGGGGGCGTGCAGCCGTCAGGGCTAGGCTTGGTGATGATTTCCTTCGGGAATATGGTTATGTCGCGTAGGCAACTCTTGCTTAAACGCTATCGGAGTGATGAATTCCGGTGGCGTTTTCCGATTATCCTCATTTCTATCTTTCCCCATTCCTGGACAATGGTGAAAACCCTCTGTCCCGCGATTCCGTGCTTCTGTTGTCGGGACAGCGCCACATCGAGTTTTGCAATAGTTTGATTCATAGGGTGTTATAAAATTTGATGTGGATTAGTGGCCAAAAAATCATCGGAAATCCACGCTTAAAATAAACGATACTTGATTATCAATGTGTTACAGAGGGGGCCGCGGCATCGTCCCGACTGCCGGAATTCGTCCAGACCGGATGATTCTAAAATTCCGCGGGTGGCCACGCGGCATGGCCATCCAGATGTATCTTAGTCATATTTGGTGTGACAGAACCACCTCATGAAAGACAAGCTCTGCCACGTCAAATGGCCCTAGGACGTTGTCAATGTCATACAGGCGTGCCCAATCACGAAAATCTATGACGTGTAGATTAAGGCCATCGTCCTTGGAAGACGGTGTGAGAAAACAAAATTTGTTTCCCCCTCTCCTCTTGCGCCTCTCCGTTTCTTGTCCTAACTTTACATTCCGTTTCGCCCGGCCGGGGCGGAAAGACAGCGTTCACGGGACGCAAACTCTACAAAACAGAACTAAAAAACACTAGATAATGAAGACAAAACTTAAGATTGCAACTTCGCTGACCATTGTGCAGGCACTATTGATGGGCACAACCATCGCATTGGCCCAGAACGGACGGGTTGTAAATGACTCATGGCTTAATGAAAACTATACTAAGAGGGAAGTCATGGTCGAAGTTAGAGATGGAGAAAAAATCTACACGGCGATATACGAACCGACAGACGAATACTTGGGCAGAATCGGGAAACAGAAGTCTCCGATCATGCTGACATTGACACCGTATTCGCGGAAACCATATGGACTGAAACCGGGTGAAACAGAGAACGGAAAAATTCGAGGAGTGTATTACAGCGGACTGACCGGCGACATGGCAAACTATGTTGCGGACGGATATATCATTGTCGTGCAGAACGTCAGGGGCAAATTCCTGAGCACAGGCACGTACGAAAACATGAGACCATACATATCCGGAGTTGACGGCGCCGCGGACACGGTCGTCGTGGACGGAAAAGTGCAGACGGACGACGCTACAGACGTATATGACAGCGTTGAATGGCTGCTTGCAAACACTAAAAACACTGGAATCGTCGGCGTGAAAGGCGTTTCCTATGGCGGATTCTACACCACGATGGCAACATTGGCAAAACATCCTGCCATCAAGGCCGTATCACCGCAGGCTCCGGCTACTGACTGGTACATGGGTGACGACGCACACCACAACGGAGCACTCTGTCTTACAGATAGTTACAGATTTGGAGGAGGATTCTATAGAGAATTCAGGAAACCATCTCCAGTAGGCATGTCAAACCTTGTGAAAATCAAGGAAGACATCTACGAGTACTTCAGAGGCAAGCCGATGGACGAACTCTCAGCATTCTTCGGAGACAGCTTGAGATTCTGGTCAGACATGATGAAACACCCTGACCGCGACCAGTTCTGGATCGACAGGGACCCTAGCCTGCACCTCATTGACATAAAAATCCCTATGCTCGTCACAGGCGGATTCTACGACGCGGAAGACTGCTACGGCGCGTTCAGAACATATTACAAGATGAAAGAACTGTCGCCGGAAAGCGAATTGTACCTCGCAGCCGGCCCATGGTACCACGGCGGATGGAACAACAGAACCATCAATCACCTGTCGGAGGCATACTTCGGCGAAGCCTCAGGCGCATGGTACCAGGACTGCGTCGAATACCCGTTCTTCGCCTACTACCTCGAAGGAAAAGGAAAAGCACCGGCCAAGGTCAATGTCCTTCCGTCGTCGGAGACAATGAAGTCGAAAATGGCTGGGGTCAATGCTGCAACGCTTACCGATTCTTACGATATATGGCCGCCTAAAGATATTAAATTCAGCAAGTTGTATTTCTCTGGAAACGGAGGTCTCGTAATGGAAGGCAGCGGCAAACCACAGAAAGGCAGCCGCCGAATAACCTCGGACCCGCAGAATCCGGTACCATATATGAATAGCAAGGCTACAAGCCGAGACCGTGCGTATATGGTTGCAGACCAGACCTTTGCATCTGAAAGAAAAGACGTTTTGACATATCGCGCAGAGACATTGACAGAAGAATTGCATCTTGCGGGACCGGTAAACGTTGTCATTGAAATGAGCGTTGACGGTGCGGAAAAGCTCGCGGACGCGGATATTATCGTGAAACTCATTGACGTACGTCCGGACGGCTATCAGATGCTTGTAAGAGGCGATGTTATGCCTGTAAGATATCGCGGAGGATTCGACAAGGGAGAACCTGTGAAATCCGGAAAAACAGTCAGAGTGGAATTCTCGATGTGCGACATTGACCACATCTTCATGCCTGGACATCAGGTTATGGTGCAGGTGCAGGGAAGCTGGTTCCCACTGATTGCTATGAACCCTCAGACATGGGTCGAGAACCAGAATACAGCGACAGCTGATGCCTACAAAACCTCAGAAATTACAGTCAAATCTGCAGTTTCATATCTGGAACTGCCGGTTCTGAAGAAATAGAATCATTCAATCTACTCAAGTCATCCCGGCGAACTCGAAATGAGTCGTCTGTCCATGGTGAACCCCGAATGGCATCAAATCTTCCGGCTGCCTCCGAACTTGAAACCGACACCTAGCATCAGATTGTTCGGATCATGGAACTTGTTGAGTTTGTAGCCGATATGCAGGAAAATATGACTTGTAAGGCTTGCTTTAAGAGCGACGATCTGGTACCAACCGGCCAGGTCGTCGCCTTTGTATATGACATTGTGGCCGATACCGACATTGACAGTGAAAATAGGCATCGTCAGCTCGGCGCGAAGCGACAGGCCTGCTGCAAGCTGTTCTTTCAAAGGTGGACGATAGAATCTGAGTTCGTAGCCCGTGTCAGTGGCCACCGTGCCGGCTACGTGGTTCTGGATATTGGCACTTTCATCATATTGCACGTCCACGGAAAAACCAGCCTGGAGGAACTTGTTGACGCGGTATAACGGATTGACATTGACTCCGAGAATGCCGAATCTGCCCTTGCAGATAAAGCTCTCATTGTCTCTCTTTATTCCCTTTGCCCTTCCGGCGCCGAATACGGTTATATCTACCGAAAACCTATGCTTGAAATCTTTGCTGAAATCTGACCTTTCCATCTCCCGGTTTTTCAGTCCGGTCATGAAATCATTGGAGCAAAAGAGGGCATGATTGTCCAGCGACGGCTCCCTAACTTTCTCGGCACCAAAGCTGTAGGCTGCGCCGATTCTCGCGCCCAGAAGATTGACGCCGCCGTTCGGATAAACCGTGTTGCCATTAGAAAAATGGCTCAGGTCAATGCCTCCGTTGATGGTCAATGCCGGTGTGGGCCTCCATGAAACCATGAGCCCCGCATTGATATAGGCATTGACCTTGGACCCGACAACCTGATTGGCGACATTTTCCCTTCCGCTTCCGTCGAGATTTTCGCGATATGGATGCCAGCCTGCAGATACGCCGAAATTCCACTCATAATCCAGCGAAACCTTCCTCCCGATCTTTGCTATTTGGGCGCCCTGAAAAACATAGACGGCAGCCGGTGACCCCATTTCCTCGGGGTCGAAGAAGGTGTTCCATGCTACTCCGACTCCCTGATATGCAGTAGGATAAATCTGTCCGAAGACACTCGCCTCCGGAAAAGAAAACGAATACTGCAGGTGTGCGGAGACGGCTTTGTCCAGAGGTTTGCCCAATTTGTTCTCTCCGCTGAAAAACTGATGCGTCGGAACCAGCCACGAACCCCTGGCGTCCAGGCCGACATGGTGCGTAACCTTTTTATCGTCATATCCGTCATGCCCGAAGGCCGGAGATGCCGAGACGGATATCCCGACAAAGACAGCAAGAAGCCACACAGTTATTCTTTGCCTTTTCATATCTGATGAATATTACCGAAAGGTGTCTGGTCATTGTCCTGGTCATCATTAATAGAGACTGGACCTGTATCGTCAGAATCCTGGGAACCTGATTTTTGGAGAATATCGATTGACTCCTGGCTCACATTGTTGGACAATATTATGGAGAAACACCGGTAGTAGGACATGTTGTTTCTTCCAGAAGTGATGACCATGGATTTTCCAGTCGGTCTGACGATTTTCCACTTGCTTCCGTCTCCGAAATCTACTATAATCCTGCCGGTGCCGTAAAGTTTCGGAGAGGTCGTCGTGAACGGCTCATCATTGTCGGGATAGACAGTCACGTTCAATACATTCATTCCGGCTCTCAATTCGATGATTCCCCAGTCGCTGCTGTTGAATCTGATTTCCTTGGTCTCTCCAGCCGCACTGAAAGTCAGTTCCTTGGCCGAAGGCCCGATGTCATTTACGAACACGCCGGGATTGCATGCGGTCATGACCGCAAGGAATGCTGTCAAGATGAAATTTTTCAATGTCATTGTCTGTCGTCTAAACAAATTCAGGCCTGCAAACTTATGTGCACCACAAAGTTAATATATTTCCCGCGAACAGGCTCACATTTTTTCGGAAAGTGCCTTTTGGTAAGGATTCCTTGAGATGAGCCAGGTTATTTTTTGAAGGTTACTTGATATGCTTGCTGGTACGGCCTTCTTTGAAAAGACGCGAGAAATGACTAAATTCGCGGACTTTAAGAATTGAATCAATGACCAGAGAAGAACTTATAAATAAAGTCAATGAAGTGTTGTCTGAAGAGTTTGAGACGGATGTGGCTGACATGCAGCCGGATGCATCACTGATGGGAGTCTTGGATCTCGACAGCCTGGATATAGTAGATGTTGTCGTGCTTGTGGAAAAGAATTTCGGCTATGTCATGAAAAAAGAAGATTTCGCATCAGTCAAGACTTTTGCCGATTTCTATGACTTTCTCTGTGAAAGATTGGATATCTGCAAGTAATGGTATAGCTTGCTAAACTTGAATATGTAATATGGCAAGAGGCTGGCAGGGTAAATCCAGAGGAGGAAAGACTGGTTACGCAATCTTCATATTTCTGATAAAGCATTGCGGACTGGGAACAGCCTATGTCCTTCTTTTTTTTGTGTCCTTTTATTTCATCCCGGCGGCACCTCGTTCCACTGTAGATATATGGCATTATGCCAGAAAAGTTCTGGGATACGGCGTATTGAAGTCTGCCATTTTCATCTGGAAGAACTATTACTCTTTCGGACAGTCCATCATTGACAGATTCGCCATTTCCGCGGGCCTTCAGGACAGATTCCGGTTTGAGTTTGAGAATCTCGAACTTATGCGCGATTCGGTATTGGCCGGGGACGGGGCCATAGTCATGGGTGCGCATTTCGGAAACTGGGCGGCAGGGGAGCCATTCTTCAAGGAATTCAGAGCAAAACTGAATCTGGTAATGTATGACAATGAACATGCTGACATCAAGGAAGTCCTGGCCAAGAATCAGGACCCTGACGCAGCATTCAAAATCATACCTGTGAATAAGGACAACATTGCCCACGTCTTCATGATAACGGAGGCTCTCAGCCGAGGTGAGCTTGTCTGTTTCATGGCGGACAGATATGTCAATGAAGAGAAACTTCTAGATGGGAAGATGCTGGGAAGAGATATCCGTCTCCCGTTCGGCCCGTTCCATATCGCTGCGAGAATCCACGTGCCGGTAATCTTCTATTATGCTGTCCGTGAAGCACATAGGACATACAGCTTCAAGTTTCTGAAGGCTGATGTCCCGTCAGGACGGAGGGGAGTCGAGAACGCTGTCGTGGAGCAGTTTACAGTCTCTCTGGAAAATGAACTGAGACTTCATCCCGAGCAGTGGTACAATTATTATGATTTCTGGAATTTAAGAACCTAAAATATGGATCCGAAGTACAAAGGGTGCAGAATGTCAGCACAGGATGCGCAGCGCGAGGCACACAAGATAGCCTTCGCGCCGATAGTGTTTCAGGTAAGCCGCCTGATGGTAAAGTACGGCATTTTCGGTATGCTCGAAGAGGCTGGTAGAAAGACGCCTGCCGGAATGACAGTCGAAGAAATATCGGAAAAGACAGGATTGTCGGTATATGCCGTCTCTGTCCTTCTGGAATCATCATTGACCGCCGGAACTGTATTTCTGAATGACAAGAGATTTACTATCAGCAAGATAGGGTGGTTTCTCCTGAACGATCCTATGGTGCGTGCCGACATTGACTTCAACCATGACGTGAATTACAAGGGGCTTTTCCATCTGGACGAGGCTCTTCGAGAGGGGCGCCCTGCCGGCCTCAAGGAACTTGGCGACTGGCCGACTCTTTATGAGGGATTGTCCTCTCTGCCGGAGCAGGTACAGAAAAGCTGGTTCGGGTTCGACCATTTCTATTCGGACAATTCATTCGAGCAGGCGATGCCTCTGGTTTTCGGAGACAAGGTCAGTCCTCGACATCGGCGGAAATACCGGAAGATTCGCACTGAAATGCGTAGAGAAATATCCTGAGGTCAATGTTACCGTGATGGACCTGCCTCAGCAAATAGGACTTCTCCAGAATAATATATCAGGAAAGCCCGGTGCCGGACGAATTCATACTTATCCGGGCGACCTCCTTAAAGAGGACGCCGAAATTCCGGGCGGCTTCGATGTCGTGTGGATGAGCCAGTTTCTGGACTGTTTTTCAGAAGAACAGGTCGTGAGCATCCTCAGAAGGGTGGCCTCCTCCCTCAAATCTGGAGCCAAAGTGTTCATTATGGAGACTTTATGGGACAGGCAGCACTTCGATACGGCATCTTTCGACCTTGCCCAGACCAGCGTCTATTTCACGGCAATGGCAAACGGAAACAGCAAGATGTTCTTCAGTGAGCGTCTGGAACTTATGATCAATGAAGCCGGCCTGAAGGTGGAAAGTATCACTGACGGCCTCGGATACGGACACAGTCTGGTAAAATGTTCTTGAAATATGTTTCACGGAAAAGTATATATAGCCGGGACATCGATGATTACGCCGCTCGGCGAAGGCGTCGGGAAGAACTTCTCAGCCATTCTGAAAGGTGAGACAGGAGTGGCACGGACTTCCGGTTCCAGAGTCACCCAATCGGCCCTGATGGCCGGAATAATTCTGGAAGAGGTATATGTCAATGTCAGAGAACGCCTTGGGGAACGAGCCATGTCATTGACCCGCACCGAAATCCTTACATGCGGTTGTCTCAAGTCATTGATCCGGAGCCTTCCGCAGGAACTGCAAAATGCTCTCGGAAATGGTCGCACCGGTATCGTGGTAGCCACGGCCAAGGGCAATATCTCGGCTCTTGAAGGCCGTTGCGGATCGGGTCCTTTCATCCCGTCAGATGACGACAAGGTCCTGTTTTCGTCGATGACAAGATGCATTTCAGAGTTTTCCGGAGTCCAGGAGTCCGACATCCGCATAATCTCAAATGCTTGTATTTCAGGCGTTTCTGCCATAGTGGCTGCGCGAAGAATGTTGCTTGTCGGGGATTATGACATGGTTATCGTGGTCGGGGCAGATACGCAGAACCGCTTCATTACCAGCGGATTCGCTTCATTCAAATCACTCAGTCCGGATTTCTGCCGTCCTTATGACGAATCCAGGTGCGGACTGAATCTCGGAGAAGCCGCCGGAGCAATTGCATTGACATCGAATCCGGTCATGTGGAGTTGCGGTCTGGATTCTGAATCGGGATATGTGAGCATAGACGGAGGTTCGGTTTCGGACGACGCGAATCATATTTCAGGGCCGTCCAGGACCGGTGACGGGCTGTTTTTCGCCATGCGCAATGCAATGAAGGAGGCCGGGGTCAATGCTGCCGGAATCGACCTTCTGCAGATGCATGGAACGGCTACCGCATATAATGACGAGATGGAGTCCAAGGCCGCCTGTCTTGCCGGAGTCCAGGCTGTTCCGGTTCAGAGTCTGAAGCCTTATTTCGGACATACGATGGGAGCGTCCGGTGTCATTGAAACCATAATTGCGGCAGCGGAAATCCAGGAGGGCATAATCGCCGGGACCAAGGGATATGAACAGTCCGGAGTAAGTGTGCCTCTCAATGTGTGCGCATCCAACAGATTGATAACGAAGAATTTGGTCCTGTCAAGCCCTGCCGGCAAAATCAATCATTGTCTCAAGACTGCATCCGGTTTCGGCGGAACCAATGCCGCAGTCCTGCTCACATCGTCTCCTGAAGCGGGACCGGTACCGTGTCTTCGCGAAGCCAGTCCGCGCAAAATGCAGAGATTCAGGACAGTAGAGGTCAATGCAGGAGAGGTTCTTGTCGATGACAGTGCAGTTTTTACGGATAAGTCTGCCGATTTCGGAACTTTCATAAGAGAAGCATTCAAGTCGAGAGGGGAGAACAATATGAAGTTCTACAAGATGGACGACTTGTGCAAACTCGGATATGTAGCAGCTGCCTGGCTGCTGGACGGGATAGAATTCGGCGAAGAGGAATGCGGAATGGTCCTGTCCGGCAAGTACGGCTGCCTGGATACTGATATGAAACATCAGCAAATCATTGACAAAGAAGGAGATGCGGCATCGAGTCCGGCAGTGTTCGTATATACGCTTCCGAATGTCGCGGCAGGGGAAATCTCTATCAGGCATCATATCAAGGGGGAAAATACGTGGTTCTGGTCTGATGACAGGACAATGTCGGATCTGAAACATTATGCTTCATTGATGGCGGGGGCATCCGACCTGCGATATTGCATCATCGGGCATCTTGATTTTCTGAATGGAGAATATTTCGCTAAATTTGAACTTTGGTCGGCTTGCGAGTAAGAACTTGCTGTGGCCGGCAAGAACTGAAACAATGGAATAAAATGGAAGAACTCATAGAAAAACTGAAGGCGCAGCTCATTGAAGCGCTTAACCTTGAAGAAGTGAAATCAGAAGACATCGATCCGGAGGCTCCTCTTTTCGGAGATGAAGGACTGGGATTGGATTCTATTGATGCTCTGGAGATTATCCTTCTTCTGGACAAGGAATACGGCATCAAACTGAAGAATCCTGCTGAGGGAAAGCAGGTGTTCCATTCGGTCAAGACAATGGCTGACTATATCACGGCAAACCGGAAGTAAGATGCCCGGGCGGAGGATATATGTCAATGGCGCGGGAGTCGTTTCTGCTGCCGGAACTTCGATAGGATGCGTGAAGAACTATGTGTCTTCAGGCATCTTGCATCATGGTGCGGCAAAGCGATTCGAAACTTCTCTTGGACTGCCTGTGGCTGAGGTGTCTGCATCTGATGCTGAACTTAAGTCGCAACTTGGCATAGCATCGGAAATCATTATCAGCAGGACAGCGCTGCTGGGCTTGTGCGCATTGTCCGAGGCCGTGAAGAGTGTGAAATCCGGGCATTTGTTCGGGGGCAGTCCCCGCATTGCGTTCATCAACGGAACTTCTGTCGGTGGAATGGACCTCAGCGAGGTATTCTGGAGAGCTCATCGTCAGGACCCTGAAGATGGGGATCTGGATTACCTCCGCATGCATTCACCCGGGGCTGTGACCGATGCCATGGCCGCGTTCTGCAGAAGCCTTTTGCCTGAATTTTCATTTGTAACTACCATCAGTACAGCATGTTCTGCTGCGGGTAACGCCATCATGTATGGTGCACGTCTCATCGAGGCAGGTCTTGCGGACATTGTGATAGCAGGCGGAACAGATGCATTGTGCAGTTTTACATTGAACGGCTTCAATTCCCTCCGTATCCTTGACTCGGAAATCTGTCGTCCTTTCGATGCTTCGCGTGCTGGGCTTAATCTCGGCGAAGGTGCCGGTTATCTTGTTCTTTCCACAGTCAGTGACGGTGCGATGTGCCGGCTTTCCGGCTGGGGCAATGCAAATGAGGCTTATCATCAGACTGCAAGCACACCAGAAGGCACAGGACCGGGATTGTCAATGTCTTCTGCAATCGGAAAGGCCGGTCTGACCCCGTCAGATATAGGTTTTGTCAATACTCATGGCACAGGAACCGAAATCAATGACCTTGCGGAGAGCAACGCGATGCTACGCGTATTCGGAGGCCAGGTCCCTCCGTTCAGTTCCATGAAGCCTTACTTCGGCCATACTTTGGGCGCGTCAGAAGGAATCGAAGCGGCATTGTGCTGTAAAGCATTGGCAGACAATGACTTCTCTTTCATGAAATCTTGCCGTGAAGTGACTCCGATACCTGAGACCGGACTCGTTCCATATTACGGAGGCGAAATCTCTCCGCGACATGTGTTGAGTTCCGCATTCGGTTTCAGCGGCAATTGTGTATCCCTCATATTTTCAACCATTTCAGAAGATGTGTAGTCAAATTATCATACCGCCTGTCCCTTGTTGGCTGTCTTCTTTCAATGTCATCAGCGGCAATGGAAATGATTCCGTCAATGCTCCAGAGTCTCCGATAATGGCAGAAGAACCTGACTATAAGCCTGTTATCAAGGAGGCCAATCTGCGAAGAAGGATGGGACGACTGCTGAAGATGGCTGTCTGCTGCGGACTCAAGTCACTGGAAGGCATTGACTCATCTGATGTTGCGGGTATCGTGACATTTACCGGAATGGGATTCATGAAGGACACTATCTCATTCGCTGACAATATGCTGGATATGCCGGATCTTCTGAATCCGTCGCCTTTCATGCAATCTACCTTCAATACAGCCTCAGGTTATATAGCATTGATAAGAAAAATCCGTGCATACAACATGACTTACGTGCAGCGCGGGGCCGGATTGTCAGCGGCATTGACAGATGCGTCAATGTTGCTCTGCGAAGACCCGTCGAAGTCTGTCCTTGTCGGCTCCTTCGATGAAGTTACCGAGACAGTTGACCGGCTCAGACGCTATATGGGAATCTATGAGTCAATGCCGTTGGGCGAGGGCGCGAGCTCGTTTGTAGTGTCGGGAGTGCGTCCTGAAACTACTTCATACCGACTCCTCGGAATCGCTCCATCATCAGTCCCTGTCAATGATTTTGTCAATGCCTGTGCGGCTTCTCAAGTTGTCAATGTCTTGTGCAGCAGCTATATACATGAAGTTGGCGCATTCATGACGATGCTGCCGGTAGTAATGTCCAGATTCCTTCTTTCCAATGCTTCACTCCATCCTGGAACGTGCATCCTCGTGAAGGATGATGTCAATGCCGATGGGCAGATGATTCTTTTGCGAGCGGAGGCGGAGTAGTTATGTTCCCCGTACTTCTGACATTGACCTGTATCCTGATTCTTGCATTCCTCGTATGGGCGTCTGCAAGTATAAAATCAGGCGTGTATCTCAAGGCGTTCTGCCGTGCGAAAACAGCCGACAAGGTCGTCTATCTGACCTTCGATGACGGGCCGGCAGGTGCTGAAACTGAGGCTGTTCTGGATGTCCTCAAGGCTAGGGGTGCAGTGGCAACGTTCTTTATCATCGGCAAGAATGTGACTGGGCAGGAGCCTTTGGTCGGTCGTATTCTGGCCGAGGGGCACTCGGTCGGAATTCATACTTTCAGCCATGCCAATACCTTTCCTCTCTATTCCAAAAGGCTCATGGTCAATGATATTGCTGAGTGCAAGTCTATCTTGGACAGATTGTCCGGTAGGGATGTCCGCCTCTTCCGTCCCCCTTTCGGAGTCGTGAATCCGACAATAGCCTATGCGGTCAAGAAACTTGGCCTGGAAACTGTCGGCTGGTCTGTGCGCAGTTTAGATACAAGGGATTATCATCAGGATGACAAATCGCGAAATCTGGTTCTGGACAGAATCATACGCCAACTTAAGCCAGGTTCCGTAATCCTTCTCCATGACCGTCTTCAGGGCGAATCAGTACTGGTTTCCAGACTGCTAGATCTTCTGGACGCTGCCGGCTACCATTATGACAAGCCGCTTCCTATGTAAGTCTTTCCATATGGGCCTAGCCAAGAGGAAAGACAGCTGACGCCACAGGTCTAGATTTTCTTGAGATATCCCAGGAATCGTTCTGCGCTTGTGTTAAGTATCAGATCATCAGGGAATTCCGTCTCGGCCAGAAGCGGTTTCAGATAATCATATTTTGCAACCATGGTCGAAACGTGTGCATCGCTGCCGAGAATGATCGGCACTTCATATTGTTTGGCGAGTCTAAGGATTTCCAGATTGTTCGGCACGGCAAATGAAGCCTTATGTCGTGCAGGAGCCAATGTGTGGTTATTGACTTCCAATATTGTACGGGTCTCTTTGGAGACCTGGACCAGTCTTTCGAAATCCAGTTCTGCAACTCCGTCTCCCGGGTGGCTGATAATCTGGACAAAAGGATTTCTCATGGCATTGACAACACCCTCGGTGTTCTCCTCCTTCGTGCCTCCTTCCCAGCAGAGGCTGTGGATACCGGCAATGCGGATGTCGAGCATGCGCCAATGAAATTCGTCAAGGTCAATGTCTCCCTTCGTATTGAGGATGTTGAGCTCTGCACCAAGCATCAGGCGGACACCATACATTTCACGTGGAACACAATGCAAGTTCCTGAAATACAGCGGGTGGCATGTTCCAGGAATACTCGGGCCATGTTCCGTGATGCCCAATATTTTCAGACCTTTATCTGCTGCTGCCTGTGCAGTTTCCTGAATTGTGCTGTATGCGTGACCTGAGGCCACTGTATGAGTGTGAACGTCGAGCTCTATTTTCATTGCTTATTGTTTTTACGAACTGCAAAGTTAACTCAAAACTGACTTCTCTCAAAATACATGAACGTTTTCCGTCTTATTTCGGCACCATGAATTTTATTCTTTGGTGTCGTTTCACTATATTTGTAGATTTAGAACCAGTGCCGGCCAGCACGTTGCTGTCCATGCGCTTAATAGATTGACTATATGAGAAAAATCGCAATAATTCTGTTGTCGTGCCTGATGGCGGTAACGTCAATGAGGGCAGGCAATAACGCCGGATATGGACCTGTAAAAGACGAGCAGGCATTCCGCAAGGAACTGATGACCAGGACTTCGGCTGTTACGTCGATTCAGACGAAATTCATCCAGGAAAAATTTCTCAGTGTTTTCAGCCGCATCGTGAAGTCGGAGGGACGCTTTTACTGGCAGAAACCGAATAGTATCTGCCTTGACTATCAGACACCTGCAAAATATCGCATCACGATTGCCGGTGACAGGATAAAGACGGTCAGCAATGGCAAGGCCAATGTCATAAGCGCCAAAGGAAACCCTATGATGGATCAGATGAGTTCGCTTATAGCTGCCTGCATGACTGGAAATCTCAGTGCCATGGGCTCGGGATTCAAGACTGTAGTCATGGAGTCCAAGTCTGACTTTCTGATTACCATAACGCCTCAGAGTCAGACAGTCAGGAACTATATCTTCAAGATGGAAATATATTTGGACAAAAAAGACTACTCAGTGAACCGCCTGGTTATGTACGAAAATGAAACTGACTATACCGGATATGTTTTTTCTGAAAAGAAATTCAATGAGACGATACCTGCTGCTGTTTTTGACGTGCGCTAGTGCAGCATTGACAATGGGATCCTGTATGCCTCGGCTGCTCATTTCCGAAGCGGTAGAAACTGTGGAATTGTCAATGTCAGAATCGGTTGGAAATCAGGCCTCCATGTCTGAGAACTGCTATGATTTCGTGCTGAAAGCCGGGAGACGGGAACTCTCCGGTCTGATGGTGGCAAGGAAGGAGTCCGTTGATACGGTGAGAGTAATCGGGACTACATATTTCGGAATGACACTCTTCGACATGACATTGACAAAAGATTCATATACAATGAATTCAGCTGCTGGTTTTCTTGAGGGAAAGCCATTTGCGTCATTTCTGGCCATGAAACTGAGGAAAACCATAAACTTTGACTGAGAATCAGATGAACGACGGAACTCAAGCCAAAACCGACAATTGCATTGAGAGGCTAAGGACCCTGAGATGCTGCGTGATAATACCGACATACAACAATGCCGGGACGCTGGCGTCTGTCATTGATGAAGCACTGGAGTATTGCGCTGATGTCATTGTTGTCAATGACGGCTGCACTGACGGGACCGCTCAGATAATCAGCTCTTTCGGAGAACGTATCAGGTCATTGACACAGGAACGTAACCAGGGGAAAGGCGTTGCCCTTCAGTGCGGTATGGCTTATGCGCAAAGACTCGGATTCCGGTATGCGATAACAATGGACTCTGACGGGCAGCATTATCCGTCTGATATACCGAAGTTTGTGGATGCCATTGAGCAGAATCCCGGGACTTTGCTGGTAGGTGCTCGTAACCTCAATGCCGAGGGTATGCCGGGCAAGAACACTTTTGCCAACCGGTTCTCGAATTTCTGGTTCAGACTTGAAACGGGTGTACGTCTGGAAGATACGCAGTCCGGTTTCAGGGCCTATCCGCTGGACAAGATTTCACTAGGGTCGCATCTTCTGACAGGTGGATATGAATTCGAACTGGAGATGCTTGTCTTTACGGCATGGCGGGGTATTCCAGTGAAGAATATTCCTGTGCGTGTATATTATCCTCCTGAAGGTGAGTGGGTTTCGCATTTCAGACCATTCCGGGACTTCACCAAGATCAGTATTCTGAATACTCTTCTTGTCCTGTATTGCCTGCTCTGGAGATGGCCGGCGAATTTTTTCAGGAAACTTTCGTGTAAGAACATCAAGTCTTTCATTGACAGGAATATAATCCATTCGCCTGAAAGCAATGCCCGTATTGCTTCGGCTATCGGTTTCGGCGTTTTCATGGGGGTGATGCCGATTTGGGGATATCAGATGATTTGTGCTTTTGCATTGGCACACATCTTAAAACTCAACAAAGTCATAACATTGGTGGCGGCAAATATCAGCCTTCCTCCTCTGATTCCGTTCATTATTTTCGGCGGTTATTGGACTGGTTGCAAACTGCTGGGCCAGCCGGTGATAATTTCGTTCCAGCAGATCGACATGACGTCCATCGGCGGTATTCTGGTCCAGTATATTTTCGGAAGTATCATTTTCGGAATAGTGCTGGCTGTTCTGTGTTGGGTCGTGTCAATGTTGCTGCTCTCGGTTTTCCGCCGACCATCAAATCCACAGTAAGATGTCCAGATTTTTCATAAGACTATATTATTGGTTCAGAAGCCATCGGACTGCTTTCTGGACGTCATTGTTCGCCAGCATTGCCGTG